>JAEEGL010569354.1_pt1 | contig 17446 bp, 9 predicted proteins | sample 9134231 | NCBI WGS metagenome assembly JAEEGL01 (sample SAMN16246548, study PRJNA631951) | gut metagenome | biome: gut microbiome; feature: rumen; material: fiber-attached | host: Bos | place: Iran: Karaj | collected 2018-10
ATGCATGTACAGATGGCAAATTCTGTGTTTCGGGTGTTTGCAGGCTCACGGCAGATTCTGTGATGACTTGCGGCGGCAAAACCGTGCATCCCTATATCGATTCATCGAATTGCGGCAGCTGCGGGAATAACTGCGGTCCCGGTAAATATTGTTATCAGGGGCAATGCACATCCTCGGTTCACAATACGACGACGATCTGCGACGGCGTCGAGGTCAATCCGAGCAGCAGCTTCAATCACTGCGGCGGCTGCGGTAATGCATGTACAGATGGCAAATTCTGCATTTCGGGTGTTTGCAGGCTCACGGCAGATTCTGTGATGACTTGCGGCGGAAAAACCGTGCATCCCTATATCGATTCGTCGAACTGCGGCAGCTGCGGCAACGACTGCGGCTATGGCAAATACTGCTATCAGGGACAGTGCACTTCGGCTGTATACAATACGACGACGCTTTGTGACGGCGTCGAGGTCAATCCAAGCAGCAGCTTCAATCACTGCGGCGGCTGTCATTCCACATGTTCGAATGGACAGATCTGCCGAAGCGGCTTTTGCCAGTACACCTCAGAATCCGTCATTACGTGCAATGGAAAATCTGTCCATCCATATTCGGATTCTGAGCATTGCGGCGGATGTAATTGGAAGTGTGCCAGAAATTCAATCTGCAGCGCCGGACAGTGTGTTCCACATGCGGTAGATGCAAACACTGTCATGGAATGCAGCGGCAAAACGGTTCATCCCTACATCGATTCATCCAATTGCGGCATGTGCAACAGCCCCTGTGCCAGCGGTCTATATTGTTACCAGGGCAGCTGCAGTGTATCGCCACACGATACGACGACGATCTGCAATGGTATCGAAGTCAATCCATACAATGATTCATTAAACTGCGGAGGATGCAATAATGTTTGCGGCTCCAGAACGATATGTGAGCGTGGTTATTGTACTTCGGTAAGCAGCAGCAATCAAATCACGAAATGCGATGGCAAAACAATCAATGCCTGGATAGATTCAGACAATTGTGGTGCGTGCGGCAATAAATGTACAAATGGCACATATTGTTACGAAGCACATTGTACATCTTCTGTTCATGATACGACAACCCTATGCAGCGGGGTTCAGGTCAATCCTTACTACGATTCCGATAATTGCGGAAGCTGCGGTCATTCATGCGGCAAAGGCTACTATTGTTACCAGGGCCAGTGTACAAACAAAGAACAGGATGTCTACACGATTTGCGATGACAATTATACAAGACCATATTACGATTCCGATAACTGCGATGGTTGTGGTAACCGATGCGATTCAGGATACTATTGCTATAAAGGCGATTGTACTTCTAAGCGCCAGGACGTGATCACAATCTGTGATGGCAAAGAAACCCGGCCATATATCGATTCCGACAACTGCGGCGGATGTGGCGAGCATTGTGGTGATGGATACTACTGCTATGAGGGAAGCTGCACATCCAGCAAACATGATACGATAACATTGTGCAGCGGCGAAGCGGTTAATCCGTATGTGGATTCCAGCCATTGCGGCGGATGTCATCATGCCTGCGGCAAAAACCAGCACTGCAGCGATGGTTATTGCAGTTCGAGCAGTTCGGGTGATAATACATGTAATAATAGAACGACAAGCACAGATATCGATTCATCGAACTGCGGCCAATGCGGCAATGCCTGTGATGCCGGTGAATACTGTTACAATGGCCGCTGTTCTTCAGCCTATTCTGGATCATATATCACCTATTGCCATGATACTGCTGTTGATGTTTCGTCAGACTCGGCCAACTGCCGCGGCTGCGGCAATGTCTGCGGTTCCGGCATGATATGCAATTATGGTACATGCAGTGCAACAACCCTCACATCCACAACCAAAATCACTTGTAATGGTCGCTCTGTCTATCCATACTACGATTCCGACAACTGCGGTGGCTGCGGTATCCAGTGCGGCAGTGGCAAGTTCTGCAAACTCGGATCATGCACATCGAGTGCGGATGCTTCGGATGTCACATTGTGCGATGGCATTGAGGTCAATCCATACACCGATTCCCAGCATTGCGGCGGATGCAATAATGTCTGCAACTATGGTTATGCCTGTTATCAGGGAAGCTGCAGATCACAAACCCTGAATAATTCAACAAATATAATCTGTGACGGGAACACGGTTTATCCCTATTCTGATGATGATAACTGCGGCATCTGCGATCAGCAGTGTCCATCCAGTCAATCCTGTGTGAAAGGCGTGTGCAAACGCAATGATACATCGACATCCTATACCCAGAGCTGCAATGGCCGCACCGTTTATACAAACCGGGACTCGGATAATTGCAGCGGCTGCGGCAACAGGTGCGGGACGGGATCTTACTGCTACAATGGCACATGCACATCAACGGCTCAGGATTACTGGACGTTCTGTGATGGCATTGAAGTCAATCCGTCCAACGATGAAGCAAACTGCGGAGGATGCGGCAATCATTGCAGTAAAAATACAATTTGCAGCAATGGACGCTGTGTCGCATACAGCTATTCTGAATCTACAGCACTTTTCTGCAATGCCCAGACGGTTTATCCCTGGTATGATTCCGATAACTGCGGGCGCTGTGATAATAAATGCAGCGATGGCTACTATTGTTACGAGGGTTCATGCATATCCCGGCCCTATAATGTTCAGACGATCTGTGATGAACAAACCGTCAACATCTATAGCGACCGCAATCACTGCGGCGGCTGTCGTCACGCCTGCGGTCAGAATCAGGCGTGTGTGCAGGGACGCTGCGTGTATGAATAGACAGACCTGCCCTTATGCGAGCTGCACCCGCATCAGCCAGAACGAATACTAATTCGTTTATTAATCCCCAAAACCAGCCTGATACCCACTCATCCATCGTATGATGGCGTCTCATTTGCACACAAAAACCATCATGATGAAGTCTGGTATCAGGCAATAGCAGCTGTTAGCCCTTCATGACGTCGGAGCTTCTCGATGATTGCAATCCCCGCAGCGCTCAGAAGTCCACCGGCGGCTAAAAGCCGCCGTATTCATGACCAGGGAAAGACGCTTGTTCACCCAGAGGAAAAGCAAATGCCCCCTTATTTAGCCCCAAAGGTGCAACAGACCGTAAGCGATTGGAGGTCTTTCAATGATTACAATTGAACCCAATTTTCTTCATCATTATCACCTTCATAGATGCCATATTGTCCACATTTGGCACCTGTTGTGTCATTACCATATCGGATGACAAAATATCCCTTAAACGCATTCCCAGGTGCAATACTCCACATAAATTCATCATTATTTGTTTCAAGATTCGTATCAAAATTAGGATTTAGTTTTAAAAGTTCATTGTAATTTCCAGTAGTCCCTTGTAAAGTTGCAGTGCCCACGAACTCCACTGATATATCCGATCCACGTTTTCCGGCTGACCTCTGTCTTCCTGTAATTCCAGGAATATAGAACTGTACATAGGCAGCTCTTGACGGATAATCACGAACAACAGAACACCATTCTGCTTTGGGCGAAGTTATCGCAATTTTATCTAACTGATCACAGTCATCTTTTGTTTGATTGTTTGAACATACGTCGCCGCCATAAAGATCACAGGTAATCGTTTCGTTACTCCGGCTTTTACACAACAGCGTTTGATTTACGTTATCGGAATGACGGTAAAAACCAGCTCTGAGCAAATCAACCTCTGCGAGTGATTCCGGTGAAAAGCGAACAAAATATTCATCATTATTGTACGAATTATCGGATTCATCTCCATAAAATTGCGTGTTTCTTTGAGCCTTGATGGTAACGGGCGTATAACTGGCACAAACGTGTTCACCCCGGATCGGGATATAAGAAAAATACATATTCAGATCATCGTGTGTTCCGTTGCGGCCGGTGATTCCAGGAGCATAGACCCGCACGTAGGCTTCGAGCACGCCATTGGAAGCCATAGAATCGGGCATCCACTGGAATTGACACCATTCTACATTGATGTAATCGCCGCAATTCGTATCGTCACCGTAGTCATCCCAAATGCCATACTGTGATGAGTTCTTTACCGGCTGACAACTGAATAAACTGGGGCATCTTTTCGATCCAATATAGCTTTCGCATTCCTGCTGCGAATTAAATAGCTTGGCATAACAACTCCCGCCGGCACACGTTTTTTCGTTGCATGACGAATATTTCCAGAATCCGGAACTCCAGGAGTCTCCTTGTGCGCACCATGCCACCTCATTATTCACTGTACACCAGTTATCCCATTCAGAACTGCAACTGCAAGTATTATCATTCCCGTAACAGCCTAATTCACAATACTCCACTGACGATTGAATGGGGATCAAATGGCCACTGTCCGCAGGAGCACACTTGACGTGCAGGAGATCGTTCCAGCCAACACATTCGGAGAACTCTGTACTCGAACAAATGCGCGACGGACATAACGCCGCATTCTGTGAAACCTCACACGCATCGCTGCATTCTTCCGCACGTACCCGTCCATCGACACACGCCACGCGGATTTTTCCATCACAGCGCTGGCGGAAAGTGTTCCAGTTGCACGCAGAGTATTCATCAGACACGAGTTTTCTGCACTGCCCCGTGGCCCCCTCACAGCCATGGTCGCAGCCGCAGATCATGTCCCGAAAGTAGAGTTTGCCGTTGTCATCGGCACTGCAAACCCGATGGCGCGCATTGTCATTAAAGCACTGCTGCGTTTCGAGTCCCTTTTGATGACACGGCTCAGCGCATGTGCCTTCCCCATCCAGAGTCACGCAGATGTCCGCATTGTTGGCACAATACTGGATCGTATCGTTATAAAGATGCAGCGTGTCATTCAGCTCGCAGCGAGAAAGGCACCCGGTCTTATCCTGATTGCAGCCCAGCGTACACAGCACATAGCTGTCGCCCATTCGATTCCCCGAAAGCGTGTCATCCGTGTTCTCCCAGCACGCGATGCCATAGGCATGGGCTTCCGTTTGTCCCTGGTTATTCTCGATGGCACAATAGCCATTCTTGTCAACACTGAGGCATTGCGGGCCGTCTTTTCGGCAAGTCGGGAAAAGGTACGTCTCACCGCCGCAATATTCCTGCTTCCCCTTGCTCATCGCACAGCCGCCCGAATTCGAGCAGTCCGTAAAATGGATCTTTCCGCCCTCGCAAGTGACGCGCTGATTGCCATTGCAGAACCCCTGAAACCACGCATCGCATTCGTCTCCTTCCTGGACTTTTTTCATATTCTCGCTCACGCAAATGCCACGGTCACACTGGCCATGGTTCGTGCAGACAACCCCCTTGCATGGCTCTGCCTTCGAAGTGATTTGAGACGCACACGCGCTGCCGTTGCAGCTGCCGGATGGGCAATTATCAGTCACGAGAACCCCGGCTGAAGAACACAAGACATGTACGCCATCCGCACATGTCTCATAGCCCGGCGTACAACCCGACGGCGTGTGATGACAGACGTTGTCTGCACAGCCGTATTCACAGAGTTCCTCTGTCCCGGCCTCGCAGTCCACATATTTCGTCCCGGAACACCCCGAGATGCATGAAGGCTCGGGCGTATTTTTGGAATGCTTGGACTCCGAACATCCAGCCATGAGCAGAAGAATGCAAAATGTCGTCGTGATGGAACCCTTCAGCGTAAAGTATTTCATGTTCTTTCCTATCATTGTCATTGATCGTGATTTCAGGCCAAGCAAGTGTACACATAAAATAACTGCATAGCAAACGACTAAAATAACTGCATAGCAAACGACGGTCATCCATGTCCAGATGATCCCGATTAAAAATTTCGTCTTGCAACATCTATAGCGACCGCAATCACTGCGGCGGCTGTCGTCACGCCTGCGGTCAGAATCAGTCGTGTGTGCAGGGACGCTGCGTGTATGAATAGACAGACCAGCGCGAAGGAGAAAACGGGGCGTTGCGGGGCAGAGCCCCGCAGCGGGGGTAGGTGCGTATCGCGCAGCGATAGCACCGCAGGGGGCCGCCGCCCCCTCCGCATCATTTAGCCTCGCGAAGTTTCCCGGAATTGATAATCTTTGCGATCGCCGTCGCAGCGCTGTTCAGCGATGAACGCCCGGGATATCCGGTCATCACGACGATCCATGCCTGATTGGCGCGCGGATCAAAGATATAGGCATTATCGGTGAACCAGTCGGCCGAGAACCCGGGTTTTGAATAGAATTTCACGCGAGGATCTTTAAATACAGCCGCGAACCGGTCGACCATCTCGGTGCCGCGAATGCGATCCGCACTCCGCATGGCCCGCCGCAGCATGATCAAATCTTCATTTTTCAGATTGAACGACTCGCTTGCCGGCAGCTGCTCCTGAAGCATCAGACGCCGCGTTTCCTCGCCCAAATCCTGCAGCGACGTGCAAGCCCCCGAACTGCATACGGATGACACTTTCGAATTGGCCGCCGGAATGGTGTACGTCTTGTTCCCTTCGGTCAGCGTGATGCTCGGAGAGACGCGCAGCGAGGGATCCTCCCCCATCGCCGTCCAGTCGCCCGATTGATAGGCGCGGTTCAGCGCCGTCTGCGTGAGTCCGTATTTCGGCGTGAACAGCTCCTTGTGCAGTTTCTCGAACGAAGCCAGCTGAACGACGCGGTTATAGGCAATATTGTTGCTGTTAATAATGGCAGCCTCAATCAGCTCGCGCACCGTTGTCGAATACGGTTTTTTGCCGTGAAACGTGACGCGTGCTTTCGACGAAAACCCGAGCTGATCGATGCGCTGCAGCGCCCCAATGGCCGCATACGTTTTCACAGCCGAAGCCGGATTCCATCCCTGATGCGACGCCGACGTCCCCTTGTAATCGAACGCCCGCTCTTTCGTAATGACCTGCCGGGTCTCGTCGAACGTGATCTCGATCACAAAAGCCCTGAATTTTTCGGGCGGTCTGAACCCCTCGGCCTCCATCAGTTTGGGGAGAAGTGTCGTATTCACGCCGACCGATTTCCACCATCGCCCGCGCTGAGCCGTAGGTTTGACGGGCTCCTCCACCATCGGCTGCACATCTTCGACCGCATCCGTCTTGCAATTCGGAATCAGCAGTTTCTGACCGATTCGAATCTGGTCGTTCGTCATGCGGTTGGCCTTTTGCAGCTGAGCGATTGTGCACCCGTGCTTCTGCGCGATGCGGCCCAAAATATCGCCCGACACGACGACATAGGTATTGGACTCGGCCGCAGCGATCGCCTCGGGAGACGCATTCTGGTCGTAGGTAATCGGCACATCGACGATCGTAAACCGCCCGGTCTGCGGGCCGGTTGCGCCGACCGCCACGGGTTTTCGCGCGATTTCGTACATGGCCGCCGCAGCCGCTGCCGAAGCCTCGGCCGGCGTTGCAGGTGCCGCCACCTGCGTTTTGGGCCCGTTCGGCGATTTGGGTACCGCCGCAACATTATCCGCCGCCGGTCCGTCATCCGCCCCCTCCCCCGGCAACGGCGCAAAATCATCGTCCGGAAGCGACGACACATGCCGCTCTATCGCCCGCGCACCCGGCACTTCAGGCACATCATCCTCGTCATCGCTGAACGCAAACGCCACCACGACGAGCACAATACCCCCCAAAAACAGCGCGATAATTCCCGGCCCCTGCCAGAATTTCCGCCGCCGCCTTCGTGAATAGCCAAGAATGGGATCCCGCGGCTCCAGTAACAACGCCAATCTCCTCCTCAAGGGCAATCCATCGCCCACTGCGCGCTGTTATGCCAATAAATCACGATTTCTGGCAACACCATTTTGATGTATAGAATGGATTTCGTGCTATGCGCTTTGCGCATACGCACGACGGGCGCGTCTATGTGCTCGCCCGTTCCGGCCTGCGCGCATACGCCGCGCCCACATTTATGAGGATAATCCATGGATCTGCAGTCTCTCAAATCCGAGCTGTGCGATATCTGCCAACGCATGTACCAGAATGGATGGGTCGCCGCAAACGACGGCAATGTTTCAGCGCTCACCGACGACCGCACCATTCTGTGCACGCCCTCCGGCGTGAGCAAGCGCGATGTCACTCCGCAAATGCTCGTCATCACCGATCTCCAGGGCAACATCGTCGAAGGCAGCCGCAAAGTATCCACCGAATTGGCCATGCATCTGCGATGCTACCGCGAAAGGCCCGATGTCCGCGCCGTCGTTCACGCACATCCCCCCATGAGCACGACGTTTGCCGTCGCCAACAAGCCCCTCGACGACTACGCGCTCATCGAAACCATTCTCACCTTCGGCACAGTTCCGGTCGCCCCTTATGCCGTCCCGGGCACAGAACAGGTACCCGATTCCATCGCACCGCTCATCACCAATCATGATGCGATTCTGCTGCGTGCTCACGGCGCACTCACAGTCGGATGCGACCTGCTCACCGCATATTACCGAATGGAAACGCTCGAACAGTTTGCCCGCATTACGCTCTATTCAAAGCTTTTGGGCGGAGCCGAAGAACTCCCGCGAGCACAGGTCGAAGAACTCATCGAACGGCGTTCAAAATTCTATCACATGCCGGGCGTACACCCAGGGTACGAAAAATAAGACTCACCGGGCGTGCCGCAGGCACGCCCGAACAGACCGGCGCACCGCCAGCACACCAGCAGGGCTGCTCACTCCCCCTTCACCCTGAACGATTTGCGGTGAATCGGCGTCGGACCAAGTTCGGCCAGCGCCTTGCGATGCGCAGCCGTCGGATATCCCACGTTTTTGGCAAATCCATAACCGGGATAAACGGCATCATATTCAACCATCAAAGCATCGCGGTGCACCTTTGCAAGAATCGAGGCCGCTGCAATCGACCACGAACGCCCGTCGCCCTTCACATAAGCCGTCTGAACCCAGGGCAAATCCGGTATCAGCCGATTGCCATCGACGATCACGTGAATCTGCGCATTGTCCGGATTGCCCAGTTTCCCGATCACCGTCTGGCATGCGCGCTTCATCCCGAGCAAACATGCCTGCAAGATGTTGTACGTGTCGATTTCCTGCGGCGTCATATCGACGATGCAATAAGCCGCAGCCGCCGACTGAATGCGCTCGACCAGACTGTCACGCTTTCGTGCCGACAGTTTTTTCGAATCGTCCAGCTCGGCAAATAACGGCGTTGTCTGGTCCAGATTTGCCGGGAAACAGACGCAGGCCACAGTTGCCGGGCCAGCGAGCGGTCCCCGGCCAACTTCGTCACAGCCGAGGATATATCCGCCATATCCCTGCCCGCGCATCAGCACTTCTATCGCATTTTGTGTATCCATCGGCTACCTGCATCTGCGGCGCATGAAATAAGCCAAAACCGCCATCACGAACGCGGCCAGCAATGCCCACAGCCCCGTCTGTCCAGAGGTCTGCATCATCGCCGAACACGACCGTTTGGTTTCAACCGGCGGCGGCACCTGCTGCGCACTCGTCCCGGCCTGCGGCTGCGAGTTGTCGACATCCGAATCTTTCAGCTCAGGCTCGGGCAAAGCATCCGGATCTTTATCCAAATCTGCAGGTTTTACCCTGTTCGGACATTTGTCTGGGTGCTCGTTCAGATAATCCGCACAAATCTTTTCGAAATCGCAAGCTTTACGATAGCAGCTGCCACATCCGGGCATCGGAACGATATCCTGCATGGTGCAGCAGTCAAAGCAGCGATAGATGCAATCCTCGCAAGGAATATCACGAGCGGGCGCAATATCAGCATAACTCACTGCCGGTGCCATCAAAAAAGCAAGCAATGCCAATCGTTTTATCATGTTCGTTCCTCCGATTTATCCAGGTTTAAATACGTCAGCCCCGGGCGAAGCAGGATTTTATATTGCCTGTGTTTTCTGCCGCAGCCATGCGGCATCGGCAGCATCAAGATATGGAGCCAGCGTCCGGTAAACACAATCGTTGTAATCGTTCAGCCAGGCGATTTCATCGGGCAAAAGTATATCCTTCAAAACCGGCGCTGTATCGAAATAGCACATCGTGATCGTTTCGAATTTCAGCCAGTCGTAGCCGAAAGAGCTATCGCCGGTATCGACGCAGAGCACGAGGTTTTCGTGACGAATGCCATACATCCCTTCGCGATATAATCCCGGTTCGTTCGAGGTAATCATGCCCGGCAGCAGCGGCTGCTTTTTATAGCCCTGGCGAATGCCCTGCGGACCTTCGTGCACATTCAGATAGAATCCCACGCCATGCCCGGTGCCGTGACCAAAGTTGCGGTGCAGACGCCACATCGAATCCCGGGCCAGCACATCGATCAGTACGCCCGATGTTCCGCGGGGAAAATGACACATCGCCAGACGGATATGCCCCTGCAGAACAACCGTATAATCCTCTTTTTCCAAATCGGTGCACGGGCCGACCGCAACCGTCCGCGTAATATCCGTCGTACCAAACAGATACTGTCCGCCAGAATCACATAAATACAGCCCACGATTGCCGATTTTTGTCGATCCGTCGCTCGGCGTTACATAATGCGGCAAAGCCGCCCCCTCACCCCAGGCCGATATCGTCTCAAAACTGTCGCCGCGGTATTCAGGGCATTCCGCACGATACTTTCCCAGCTGTACAGCCGCATCCCACTCCGAAACTTCTTTGCCGGCCTTTATGCTGTCTTCAAGCCAGTGCAAAAAGCGTACAACTGCCACACCATCGACGATATGCGCCTTGCGCATGCAATCGATTTCCACGGCATTCTTAATGGCTTTCTTCAGAATAACCGGAGACGAAATGGTGCGCAGATGTTCGGGACAGCCGTTCGAACCACACAATGTTTTATACAACGCATAGTTCAATGTCGCATCATCACACTGCATCATGCTGTATTTCAAAGACTTCAAATCGTCGATGATATCGCTGTATCTGCAAATCCGGATACCGTCCTTCTGCAGTGATGCAAAACTATTCTGCGTCACATCATCCTGCGCATCCGATTTCTTCACATACCAGCGAACCTCGGTCTGCGTCACAATCAGATACGAGATCACCACAGGGTTGTAGTCGATATCTTTGCCGCGAACATTTAGCAGCCAGGCAATTTCATCAAGCGCCGTCAGCAAAATGGCATCACACGACTGTTTCTGCATTTCGCCGCGAAGCCACGATATTTTTTCGCCAACGGCGCTCCCCGCATAACAAACATCCAGCACGGTCACCGGTGTCTCGGGCACAGCCGGACGGTCAGACCACAGCCTGTCGAGCATATCCGGCACACTGGCGATCTGCGGCGCTTTCCGCCCTGCGGTTTCAAATGCTTTCACAATACCATTCACATCCGAAACATTTTGGCACAAGCCATCAACGGCGATCACGGGCTGCGCCGAATTCAGCGTTTTGGCCAGCCATTCGGGAATCAAAACCTCATCGGGGACATTCGTCTTGTGCAGCTCGATGCCAGTGCCCGGAAGCTGTTTGCCGGCCTGAATAAAATACCGCGTATCCGTCCACAATCCAGCATGATCTGCAGTGACCACGACGCTTCCCGATTCGCCCGAAAACCCCGAAATCCACAACACCTGCTGCCAGCGCGGCGCAATATATTCGCTCGAATGCGGATCCGATCCCGAAATGATCACAGCATCCCAGCCGTTCGCCCGCATCAGTTCCCGTAACGCTTCCACCCGCTGTGCATAAATATTGTGCATCTGTCTGTCTCCATCATTATCATTCAAGGTGATTCACCACGCCATTCGCGCGGCTGCGCAAACTATCACAATCACACCCAAAAGGCCATGGGGCTCCTCCTCATTCCGCTAAAAACAAACGCAGCAATCGTGTGATGCTAAAAAGTCAACAGATGGGCTGCATTGTTACGCGCATCACCCCATAAAAACACTCGATCCGGGCTGTGAAGCAATATCCATCTGGTTCAGAACCAATGGAAACGGGATGCTGAATACATATTCAGATCTCCGGTTGCCCATGATGTTAATCGAATACAATATGGGAAGCGGATCTCCGGGCTTGAGGAATTCTGCAGGAGACGCATGCACACGAAATTCATGAACGAGATCGTTGGGATCCGAATCGTCGGGCGGATTGAATGCATACGATATCACCCATTCGGGTGCCTGGTGCACCGCATATTGCCCCGTCTTCACACTGCGTTCGACCACTGCAGACGATACCGGCTGATATTTGATATCGACAACGGTCGCAATAGTCTTGCGGCCATCACGGATCAGGCTGTCGACCGAAAGCATCGGACCACTGGCAGAAAAACTGTTCACCGGTGCATTCTCAAAATAACCATGTACAGTTCTGCTCTTTGCAATCGCACTTTTTATAAAATGCATCGCAATAAAATAAAACGGTATCATCCCCAAAAAAACGAACATTTCGCCCGCTTCACCCAATCCGGAGCTGCCTGCAAAAACACCGGAAAATACCGCAACAATCACAAAAAAGACGCCACTGATCAGATCACCCAGACCTTTTTCTTTGGAATATCTGCTATGTACTTTTAAACGCTGGTCAAGTTCAGCTTTCTTCTCCATATAGGCATTCAAATACCTGGACGAATCCTTGCCAAACAGCAAATCATAACATTTCGGACATGTATCTTTGCTTCTGTAGGAAGCCGGAAGCGTTCGCGGTGTTTTATCAGACAAACGCTGCCAAAGCTCAATGTTTCCAGGTTCTCCGTAACTTTTCACATTTCTCAGACGCAGATCATAATCGTTATCGATAACAGCAAAAGTCAAATTGTTTACGCCTGCCAGATCATATCGATCTGCCTGAAACATCTGGAATGCATAGCTGATTTCATTATAACTGTACAAACGCTTGCTGATATCGGGTTCGAGCATCCGGCGCAATATATTTACAACAGCAACCGGCATAAACTGCATGTGCGGTTCGAACATCAGATAGAAATCTTTCATCGCCATATCGGCAGGTGAAATACCGGTGATCAAATTAACTGAAACCGCAGCAAGTGCGTAGTAATCGCTGGCGATCGAGGGTTTGCCCATCAACTGCTCGGGCGGCATAAAGCCGTAGGTTCCGGCAACCGTCGAACCGCCGCTCTGAATCTGTGGATTGGCTACCGCTCCGAAATCGATAAGATATACCTGAAAATCGTCGCCATCCAGGGGCCTGAGCAAAATATTCGATGGCTTGATATCGCGGTGTATCACCGGCGGATTGTGCGAATGCAGCGCATGCAATATCTCGATGAGCTGCAGGATCATATCGTAAATGCGATCCAGCGTGAACCGGTGTCCCGCATTCAGCATCTCGGCAAGCGTATATCCCGGAATATATTCCTGCACGATGTATGCGCAGGGCGGCTTATCATCAAGGCATTCAAATGCCTCATAAAATCTCGCGATTCCAGGAATATCCAACGTCGACAGCACACTGGCTTCGCGCTGGAACAGCTCATATTCCTTCCAGTTTTTCACCGACTCAATATTGAGCTTTTTAATCGCCACCAGGCTTTGGTCGCAATCGCGTTCAGCCAGCACAACCTCGCCCTGACTGCCGCGCCCAAGCGATTTGATGGCTGTATAGCCCTTGATGTGGCGGCTCAATGATATCGGCTGCGGTGCATTCAGCCGGCGGGGATGCTCTGTGATTTGGTCATTTTCTGCGCTTTGCGATCGCGCCATCATTTGATCTGCCATGGCTCTGTCCTGCATCACATTATTCCGGCACACCCCAAAGGTGTGTCACCATCAAAGCCCCGCAGGGGCGAAGTTTTCGAACCGTGGGCAAAACCCACAGACAGATTCGATAATACGCCGATGCACACGATATATCAACGCTTTGCAACCATCCGATACACACCGGAGAAGCTTCACCCCAAAAGGCCGCCGGGGCGATGTCTTTAAATCGTGGGTGAGCCACAATCAGCGCAAAAAAAAAGCCTCTGCACAAACAGAGGCTTTGCAAAGCGAGTTACGGGACTCGGACCCGCGACTTCCAGCTTGGGAAGCTAGCGCTCTACCAACTGAGCTAAACTCGCAAACGCGCGACACCGCACGCAAGCCTTGTGTATGCCCCAGATACCGCATCATGTCAAGCTATTTCTGATTCTTACAGGACTACAGCATGTAAAAATGCGCAATGAACGCCGTAGGCGTTCTATATCAATAGCCCCCGTTTGGAGCCGCAGGCGACTACCGGGGGATCAGTGCATGCCCCCTTTACATAGCCCCCCAGCGGGGTTCAATATTGAACGCTCTGCGGATTCTTCCTTTTGGATTGAAATGTGAACCAAAAATCTATATAATATATTTGGTTAATGTGCCGATGTAATCCCGGCACCCACATTTCGTTTTTGGAGCATAAAAATGAAAAAAGCATTATTTTTGGCGGCTATGTGTGGCTGCGTGTGGATGTGTGGCTGTGATCTGAGTGAGCCCGTCAAAACATACCCTTGTTCCGAATCTGGTGAACCAATTGCCGGATATATCATTGAGGATTTGACGCAGGCAACCATTCCCCCCGGAATGGAAGAATACTTTGCACAGGGCTATTGCCCCAAAGATTACCTGGACCGCGATTTTTCCAGCTGCGTGAGTTATAACGGAAACGGATTTACAAAAGCATGCAGCTCGTGCAATCAGGGCGAAATCCTGTGCGACCGCATTTGCATGGACGGTCTGTACAACGATGATAACTGCGGAAGATGCGGCAATAAATGCGATGCCTCGGAACAATGCGAAAAAGGCAAGTGCATGCCCAAATGCGTCAGCGTTTGCAAAGACCGCACAACCCTCACTGAGTGCAATAATTTGTTCCAAAAAACAGAGCGAACATGCGTTTACGGCTGCAATATGGAAGAAAACAAATGCCGTGAAGATTTCTGCACCATTGAATGCGGCGAGGATTCCACGCTGATCATCTGCACCGAAGACGCCAATCCGCTCACCGAGACCTGTCGGTACGGCTGTAATGCCGAAAAGAAAGAATGCAATAAATGCGAGGACAGCTGCTCCGAAGACGGCACGCTTGTAAAATGCAACAAAGACGACCTGTACGCCGAAGCCGAGGTAACCTCGTGCGCCAACGGCTGCGATTCCGATGCAATGGCTTGTAACGAATGCCGCACACAATGCAAAGACGCCAATACGCTGTTGCTGTGCGATGCATCAGATTCCCTTGCAGCCCCACAGGAATTCGAATGCCCCAACGGATGCGACGAACAAGCCAATGCATGCGTCCAGTGCACCACACAGTGCCAGGGCGAAAACACGCTGCTGCTGTGCGACAATAACGATCCATCCGCAGCTCCCGATTCCATATTCTGCCCCCTCGGCTGCGATGAACAAACGCTTGCATGCATCGGATGCAATACGCAATGCAAGGACAGCAAGACATTGCTTCAGTGCGACAATGAAAATCCGACCGCAAGCCCGCAGGAAGTGACCTGTCCCATCAGCTGCGACGATGGCAAACGCAAATGCACCGAATGCAAGACCAAATGCGATGAAAAAAATGCTTTTACCCTGCAGAAGTGTTCGGATGATATCTATGCGCCCCCCACAAAAGAAACCTGCCCCTATGGATGCCAGGACGGCGCATGCATTGAGCTCGACAGCGACGGCGATGGCGTGATCGATACAAACGATCCATGTCCCTATAACGGAAGCATTTCAAGCGGATCGCATACAAGCGCAGAATGCGACGAAAAACTCTACGATTCATCCAATGATATATTCCATGTCTACTGCGCACAGAACCTCGTTTATCTCAACGATAACAATGATACTTTGAACGGCAAATTCGGCATCATCAGCATCGATAATGATATCAATCTGGGGCTGCTTGAAACGACCGGCAGCGGCGATTCCTGCGCCGTTACGAAAGATTTGGACAGTATTACGATAACCGGTGTTGTCGTCAAAGGCAACAAACACCGCATCACCGCCACCAAACAGGGCAGCAGCTGCAGCGTCAAGAATCCGCTTTTCAACGTGATTAACTCAGCTACAGTCAAGGATTTAACGGTCGAACTCGATGTCAGCGGCGGACGCGCCGTCCTCGCCAATACAATCGATTACAGCGGTGTTTCTATATTGGAAAACGTCGTCGTTTCGGGTTCTGTGACAAACAATGATGCCACACAATACGTCGGCGGCATGATCGGTTATGTTTCGGGAACAACACGTGAAAATGATTATGTCACCGAAATCCGGCACCAGTTCGTAAACAGCTATGCCAAAGATATCACCGTGAATGCCCCCAATGCCAACTGGGTCGGCGGTATGGTCGGTTACGCAGATAGTATAGAATACAAGCAAACCAGCGATAGTGATTATTCACATATCGTCTCGGTAAAAGGAAAGGAAAACGTTGGCGGATTATTTGGATATGCGCGCCACTTCCGCGTGGATGCATCAGACGACAGCATCAAGCAAATGGCTGCGATTATCGATAAAGTTGACGGTACGAATAATGTCGGCGGATTCGCCGGTGAATTCTATGGTACAACGTTCACCAAGCTCACGATGAAAATTGGCAGCATCCATTCGAAGAATGGCAGCGCCGGCGGCTTTGTTGGCTATCTCGATCCGCCCAAATACTATTCGACATCATTCAGCAATATTGCGGCTGTTATCGACAGTATCGAATCGGAAGGCAGCGAAGTCGGCGGATTCGTTGGACACGATGCAGACGGCAGCAAAGCTCTCGAAAATGTCTATCTCAAGATTGGCTCCATAAAGATCACCGGCTCAAAGGCAGCTGTATTCTTCGGCGCAACATCACAGTCCGGCAGCATGATTTTCCTCACCAATGTTTTCGGTGAAGCCGCTTCCATCACTGCAAAAGATCACGTCAGCGGCATTGTGGCCGACGACTCAAATACAGAGCGCATCGAGGGCACCAATACCGCAGTCAGAGCAAACCTGAATTTCTCAAACTCAAGTTCGACCAAATACAGCGGCATCTCCAATGCCCCAATGGAAAGCTACAATATTTCATTTAACACATTCGTCAGCGTGGTCACCGTTCACAATACAACATCAAACAAATATCTGCTCGATCGCGCACTGTTTGCCGAAGATGTCAATGGCACAGACAATCCGGGATTCAGCTATTCGTTCTGGTATAACCTCGGTGATAAGGATAATTCCAAGCCGTATGCCAGCTTCACGCCGCCCCCAAGCTATGATCACTTCCTTGAAAGCTTCGACAAAGCCGGCGCGAACGAAGTTCTGAATGCGGTGAAGTCCAAAAACAGCACATGGGATTCCACGTCATTCAGCACCTTCAACTCGAGCGGCTCAACGGTCACAGCCAACTTCCCAAGATTCATCGATCCGACGCTCAAATCCTCGCTGGCCAAACTGGGGGTGACAGATTAACGCCAACCCGGTTTTTATGGGCCCCCGGTGAACAGGCCAATCATCAGATTCATGGCGGACGTAAGCATTGGAACCAGCATGTTCCAGCGGCGTCCGCAATGGATTGGCACCAAATGCGCGGCGTATCGCAGATAGCCGCGCCATAGCCAGGCGTATCGCGCAGCGATAGCC
>JAEEGL013398054.1_pt1 | contig 17446 bp, 16 predicted proteins | sample 9134231 | NCBI WGS metagenome assembly JAEEGL01 (sample SAMN16246548, study PRJNA631951) | gut metagenome | biome: gut microbiome; feature: rumen; material: fiber-attached | host: Bos | place: Iran: Karaj | collected 2018-10
CATTGGCTTCGCCTAAATTGCTCACGCTCGGCATAGTGCAAACGAGTTTGCCCTCTGCACTCACTTAATCGCAATTTTGAACATTGACCATTGGCTTCGCCTAAATTGCTCACACTCGGCATAGTGCAAACGAGTTTGCACTATGCACTCACTTAATCGCAATTTTGAACATTGGCTTCGCCTAAATTGCTCACGCTCGGCATAGTGCAAACGAGTTTGCCCTCTGCACTCACTTAATCGCAATTTTGAACATTTGGGGCATTCAATTGGCCATTAAAATTCTTTGTCCTCATTGCTCTTTTTCCCCTGTTCAAAAGGCCAGTGAGACATGTCTAATAAGTGGGAAAAATAGTGGAGTCAGATGTTTCATAACAAATGTTAAAACATCGAAATTTATGCAGAAATTGTTATAAAAATGCGTGTCAAAGGCTGTTTTAGGGTCATTTATCGCATACCCATGCAATGTTATATGCAAAAATGTTTCATGTATATGACATTATGAAACATTTTGAAATAGGCAAAAAACTATATTTTTCCTAACTTTACAAGAGCAAGAAATTTTAGGAGATGAATCTGACGTTTAATTCTTGAAGGTTCCTTTATTAGTCTGTAGGCAAATTCCAGATTGTGTTTCACCCACCATTTAGGGGCTCTCTTCACTCTTCCAGTATAGACATCAAAACTACCCCCTAATCCTTGGTAGATTGCTTGATGCCTCTCCGACATTTCTTCCATCAAGAGTTCTTGCTTCGGTGACCCCATTGCAACGAAAACCACATCTGGTTTCTTCTCAGCAATATCGTTAATAAGTTCTTTCTTTTCCTCATCTGTCTTGATGTATCCGTTTCTATAACCAACGATATTAATGCCGTGAAAGTCCTTTTGTAGTTTTTCTATTGTTGCGTCAATTACCTCCTGTTTACCCCCTACAAGATAGAAAGATTTACCCTCCTTATATGTGCTCTCGATTATTTTCAGCCATAGTTCGCACCCAGGAAGTTTCACCGCATTATAACCTTTTTTCTTCAATGCCATTACTGCACCCGCACCATCACAGTAACCAATATTACGGTTGATGATGTTTCTAGTCTGAGGAGTTGCGTGAAGAATCTTCTCTGCATTGATAGCCACAAGAATCCCCTTGACGTTCCTCACATAATCCATCAACGATTGGAATGATGAAAAAGGGTATACTTTCACACCATTTATAGTTGCGATTTCTTGTTTCATAATTACTATTTTCTTTTCTTTATCATTTTTGCAGGATTACCAGCCCATATTTCGTATTCAGGAATATTTTTGGTTACAACCGAACATGCACCAATTACAGATCCTGTACCAATATGTTTACAGCCTGGCAGAATTGTGACATTCCTCCCTATCCAAACATCATCGTCTATTTCAATATGCCCTTTGGGTGTTGTCCCTTGTAACCTCATTGGAACATCCACAGAGTCGATGATGTGACTATTCCCTAATATTGTAACATTAGGAGCAGTCATCACGTTGTCGCCCATAGTAAGATCTGCGCCTTGCAATGTAAAACCAACACTTAGTCCACTAAAATCACCTATCGAAATCTTATTATTGATGCCAAAGTTTACATTTCTATTGATGCTTACATGATTCCCAATCTTATTGAATATCAACCGACAACAAAAACGTCTGAAGCCATTAGACAGTTTCCCCACAAAAGGGGTTTTTCTTTCTGGAAGATATTTAGCAAAACAATAGTATATAAAAATCCCTATATACTTCTTCATTTCAAAAATACAATTTAGCAATTATACGTGAGCAGTCTCTCTAATTTGCCCGAACTTAGTTGTTTCAATGCCTTCTCTAATCACTCTTGCCGGATTTCCAGCAACAATACAATTATTAGGCACATTCTTTGTAACTACAGCTCCTGCACCTACAACTACCGAATCACCGATTCTTATACCACTCAAAATAATAGAATTAGCTCCAATAAAGCAACGTTTTCCTATATAAGTATGAGTATGTATGTTACGAGAATAATCATGAGCAAGAATAAGAGAACCAGATGCTACATAAGATTCTTCACCAATATGTATACCTTTAGGGTTAGTTCGATCAAGTTTGACTCCAACACTAATTCTGGCAGATCTACTAATATCCATTCCCATTACCTTGGTGTAAAAATAATACTTAAGATTTATAACAAGCACTCTACACCCTTCAAAAATTGGTTTTAATAAATTCATATTCTATAAGATTGTTCTTAATATTATCTGAAACAAGTCGGCCATAACCCTTTCTTTATCAAAGTTCATAGCAGTTTGCCTAGCATTCAATGCTAGTTGTGTTTTCTCGTTATCACTCAAAAATATAAAATGTTCTACCTTCTCTACCAAATCTTCCACATTACCTTGTTCAAATAGGAACCCATTTTCTCTATCCCTAACATATTCTGTTGGACCACCAACATTGCTTGCAACAACAGGAACACCACATGCCATAGCTTCTAAACCAACTAGCCCCAAGCTCTCAAAATACAACGTTGGGAACAGAAACAAATCCATGTTATTATAAACAGCTGGCAATTCTTTTTGGGCTACTGCACCTAAATACTTAACATTAAGAAATTTACCTTTAGATGTCAAAAAATCTCTTAAATCTTGTTCTTCGATACCATTTCCTGCCATAACCCCCTTCACATTATACCCTTTTGAGCATAGAATCTCAATCGTTTCAACAAAGATTCTCCATCCTTTTTTGACTTCGATATGGGAAACATAACCCAATACAATGTTTTTATTATTATGATGATCTGGGAAAAAAAGATTTGTGTCAACACCTCCAGAAGGCGAAACGTATATGATATCATTCCTTATCGTGGGCAGCATAGAAAGTAGAACCTCTTTAAAAATTGAAGAAGGTACTACTATCATTTTCGCTCGTCTAAGCAAGGGATAAGAAAATTTCTTCAAAGTTGCTGCCAGTAGTGTCTGGGAAATTAAGTCGCTTCCATGAATATTAAAAGCCAGTGGAATTCTCCTAAAGAAAGAAGCTAGCCTTAATGGAATAACAGGGAAAGAGATCGTGTGAACATATACCAAGTCATGTTTGCAGATAAGACAAGCGAAGAAAATCTGTAGATAGAATTTAATATAATTCCACAACTTCTTCAACTTGCTTCCATCTCTACCCTTTATTGCAATAATATCTATCTTTCCATCTCCGATATTAGTTTTAATAAAATCACAGAAATTTTTCACAAAGATTCCATAAACCACATCTTTGTCAGAAGGGTACATATTTGAAATCACAAGGATTTTCATTGATGCTAATTCAATCTTAAATTAAAAATAATAATAAGTGCAATTACTATCACAATGTATAATGACTCGATAGCTTTACTCTTTCTGCTTTTACTCAACTTTTCATAGCCTAAACATGACAGAATCAATGTGCAAGGAATATGAGGCCATTGAAAACGATCATGTAAAGTGAACACCGTAACCACAAGCATTATTGAGTTCATTAGCCACAATATTATAAAAGGGAAAAATACAGTTAATTTATTTTTCAAAGCATACCACATTCCATATATGAAAAACAAGGAATATAGCATTTTTGTAAAAGGAGTAAAACTGTAAAGAGTTATATAATTACGTTTGAATTCATCAGACACAAAGCTGGGGAAAGGACCAACCAAAGCACCTACAATATTTGTAGTTGCTTGCAAAAAGCCACTACCTTTTGTTTCTTGGGTATATTCAAGACCTTCAACAGAATATCCCCTTGCTTCCACAATAATTCTTAGAAAATAAAGGGCATTTTGTATAATGATTAAAAGAAAGATGGTCACATAAAACCATAGATTTTGTTTTATTGTACGAAATTTAAGAAATATCATGACAAAGAAAATTGTCACTAATGAAACGAAAATAACAAATCTAAAGAAAAGTGTACAAAAAGCCAACATTGAAAACAACAAGATGTTTTTTAATGAGAATCTTTTGTACATCTTACAAAGGAAATACATTGCTGAAACAATGAAGAAAAGAAAAAAGTTTTCCTTTAGACCATTAGCTGCTGTGCGGATAGAGAACGCCTCAATTCCCCAAAAGAAACAAATAAAAGAACTCTTACTTTTATCAAAAAAAAGAATTGATGTTTTATACAAGAAATAGCACGTCAGGGTAATAATAAACGGATTTATTAAGAGAAGAACTAATCTACCATCATTATGAAAGACCTTATATATAAAATAAACAATTGATGGGAAACCAAAGTCATCAATTTGCAAATCTGATGATTGTAGAAGTTCTAAAAATTGCTTATATGACAGATTGCTTTTGCCTAGATTATCATAAAATATGGCATCAACTGGATTAAAACCGAACGGATTTTGAAAATAAGAAATATAGAAATAGCGTAATCCGCAACAACATATAAATTGAAAAATCAAAACACATAACAATGTACGTGAAATTGATTTTGTTGAATATAACCTAGAGAATAACAAAAGGATTACAACATAGGAAATCTGAACAGAGATTAATGAAGTTGAAGGCAAAAAGTCAGAACGCAAGATACCAATTATTACGAAAAGCATCAAATAAAGAAAAGATGCTTTTAAGAAAAAATCACGTTTCAACCAAGATAAAAAATTATTCATTATTATCAGAAATTATCAATCATTTGAATACTCCAATTTCCAATTACTCTCATGTCTTTGTTTCCAATGCACCACCCGCTCACATCTTCTTCATTTCCAATGGCTCTAATTAGTATAGGCGGTTTCTTCTTTAACTTCTCATAGAAAGGAATTTGAATAAAGCCAATCTTGTGAAGCATCATAGATTGTTTATTAGACAAAGCCCAACCCCATGTTGAGATAATACGTGACTGAACTCTTCTACAGAGAAGATTGAAAGCGAGTTTGCAAATCTTAATATCATTAATATAATAAGAATATATCAAAGCGGGAACCTTAAGGCTGATATCTATAACAAAAACACTTGTTATATCACCTTTTACATCATAGGAAACAGAAGTCACATATTGTTTGTTTGGTCGGTTTGCATACCAATCGAGTTGACCATCGTTCATAGAGAAAGAAATATACTCATCAGATGGAATGACCAAACCTTTGGGGATATATGAGAATATTTCAATTCTCTGATTATTATTCTCGTAAACCTTACCATCTTTCAAAGGAATGAAACTCCTAAATCTGAAATGATACCAAATATTTAACTGCACAAGAGCCTTCCATCCTAATTTCAGATATCCTGGATTAGATTGACTGTTTGAAGAAAGATTCAATATTCCATCGATGCCCTTTCCTCTTAAATAAGAAAGGGAAAAAACTGTCATTTTGGAAAAAACACCTTGCCTTCTACCTTTAGGTGCTACCACTACATCGGCAGCCCTAGCAATTACATATTTAACCCCATCTATCCAAACAATTCCAGGAACCCAACCTCGGAATCCTATTACTTCATCGTCTTCATTAACAGCAATTACAGCCAAAGGTTCTCTGAAACTTGGGTTTGTATTTGATTCATATAACCAATCGAAACGGTCCATCCGCTCCTTTTTAGGAAAATCCCAAAGATGTTTTAAAACATCTATTACGCTTTCATGATAGCGCGATTCATACGGTTTAACTATTATTTCCATAAATATCTAAATCATTCAAACAATTTGTTGATAATGCTGTTTCCTTATTCTGAAATACCAATCTCCTATCAGACCAATAGTTTTAATAATCCCCCATAAAAATGGTTCCTTATTCCCAAGGCAAACCCTATTTATATAAAAAGGCTGTCCTATATTAAGGCTCCCATGATTAATCGTAAAGGCATATTGAAATCCATTTTGTCTAAGAAGTTCCTCAAACATCAATCTGTTTTTTGGCAAAAAACCTTTAGGATATGCAAAGTATGGAGTTGACCATCCTCTTTCCGTCAATTCTTTCATACCATTTGTAAAATCTTCTTTTATTCTCTCATCAGAAGTTTCATATAGATCAATATGCTCATGAGTGTGAAACCCTATGTCAAAACCATCTTTTATCCATTGGTTAATAGCATCTATATTCATAGTTGCCTCATTTTTGTAACACTCGTGCTCAATCAGAATGGAATGATTTGCAGGATATCCAAGTAGTCCTGTAGGAATAAACATCAAAGCAGGTACTTTATATTTTTTTAGTATGGCAATCGCATTTGTGAAGGTTGATTGATAACAGTCGTCAAAAGTAAGCGCTATCTGTCTCTTCTTTAATTTAGAATTCAACATGTCACTAATAGAGACGAAATTATAGCCCAAATATCTCATTGTCTTAATGAATAATTCCAAACGATATGGACTATAGTTCATATCATCGACAGCGTGAATTGTTACGATTCTTTTATCAAACATAAAACACAAGTATTAAAGTTAATAAAATAACAACTTTATTATCTCAGCACATTGAATGTCAGTTTTAATTTATAAGGAAAGTGGTCTGACACATAAGCGTTCTTATCTGGTATAACATAATCAATACTACATTTAGTAAATGTGTTGTCTGTTCTACTATAAATGTAGTTGTATATGGAGGTTTGCCATTCTCCATGAAACCCCATATTAGCCATATTAAAACCATTTTCAACCCATGGCCTCAATTGTTCTTTTAATTGATCTCCTGATATGTTTCCGCCAGTTAGATTGAAATCTCCAGAGATAATTACATTTTCAGTGTTATTATACCGATTACATAGATATACCATGTCTTTTAATCTTTCGTTAAAAGTGGATCCAGGTGTAAGATGAACTATCACAACAGTCAATTCATAACCATTAACTGAGATAATCATATCAATATAATAGCGATTCCCATATGGCAGAATATTTAAAGATGTTTGTTTTATAGGATATTTGGAAAAAACTGCAGGATGTGTATTCCTGCTGTCTTTAATTGTACAAAAATAGTTGTATGGATATATCGTTCCGAATAACTCAGCTGTTGATTTACTTTGGGGCTGATCATAATACATGTCACACTCATTGCATATGAATATATCACTGATATTGTTTAATATCCCCTCCTTAAGACATTGCAAATCAATTTCACTCTTTATTCCAGCGGGTGTTTTACCATAATTGAAGTGGCCAACGTTCCATTGTGTCAACGTGATTTCTTGCTTATAGAAACTCAATAATGTTACCTCAGTCCCATATAGCCAAGGATAAATCTCACGATAGTTCCTATTAAGATTATGAGATGTTTCGTATAATAATTCTATCCTCGCGTAATTAGCATTTACAGGTATTTCTACAGAAAAATCTTTTGTGTTAATATTTGATAGAGAATGTTCATTTTGAATTGCAATAATCCTCTTATTTTCATCATACCAGGCAATTTTATTCACAAAGAAAGTTTTTGATTTATACAATAACAAATCATGGTTGTCCACTCTCAAAAAATCACTTACTATGCCCTTGTTACTTTCAAAATCAAAACCGCCATTATTATTAATAACACCTCTACTAAAAGAGATACATTGAAGTGCAAATTCATTATTGGTTCTAAAATCATGGGTACTATTTATTGTCCCATAGGAAAAACTTACAGAATCAACAGCATCAACTGGATAATAGTCTTTCAACCCATTTGCATAATGAACAACCAAATTGTATTGCTGAGCATTGCCTGTCACATAAATGAGTAAACAAAATAATATAAATAATATGTTACATGACTTCGAATTTACCATCCTTATTTATGTTATTTATTCCAAATACCTTTAGCTTTATTAGTGATTATTAGTCGGTATTGAATAATTGCAAAAACCCAGTTAATCAATGTGTTAATTATACAGACAGCCACAACGAGACCTGTTAATCCCCAAAGTTTCATAAGCCAAATTGCGACAGGTATAAACACAATAATCTTAAATATTGAGATATACATCCTGAGCTGATACTTGCCTACCCCAGCAATAAAACCAGTAAGTGGGGTAACAAACATATTACCGATAGCATAAATACCGAACGCCACAGATAAAGAAAATGGTACAACAACCTTTCCTCTTGTCCAAATATTGAATACAATATCTGAACATAGAATCATTAATATTATTCCTGCACTGAGCACATAGCAAATCTTGTTCATACCCTTCATGCTACGTCTTATCCATCCGAAATCTTTCTGTACAAAAGCTTCTGTTACCGGAGCAGTATAGCTGAATATAAAAATATTTATGAAAGTGATTGGAAGGTAATAATACTGCCGAGCTGTATTAAATACCGTGACTTCAGAGGGACCAAGAATTTGAGTTACCAATATATTTGAAGATGAAAAAATAATCAAAGAAGACAAATGACCAATAAAGAATTTTAAACCTAAAGAATAAAGACTACGTAATTCTGACTTTTCAAAGAATTTGATAGAGGGCTTATATGAAGAATAATCATGCGAAAAATAATAGGCATTTCCAACAATCAGTATCAACAAATAAGGTAAAGCCATTGTGACACTTGCTAATAACAATGAGTTATGGCTAAATAACATCATTACAAGAATAAGTAATAATGAGACAACTGAACCAATCGGCTTAAAGACACTTGCAATATCTGGTTTCTGATCAGCTCTTAATACTATGGTAAGGAGTTCTACCACAAATTGCGACAGAAAAATGAAAAGTAAAATTTCTACCGTTAATAGCAATTCATGGTTATTAATAGTGGATACATTTAATATACTATTCCAATCTAAGAACGATAGAATCACTCCTATTATAACAAAAGCAAGCATCATTAATGCTGACATCGAAAAATAAGCGGTTGACACAAGTTGTTTCCCTTTATCTTTATCACCCTTAGCTAAAGCCTCTGCAAATCTATATAGCAAACCACCTCCTAATCCGAAATCAAACTGATGAGTCCACATTAATATAGACACGATTGTCAACCATACTCCATATTTTTCATTGTCAAGATATGACAAAAGTATGGGCACTTTTATAAATTCGATGATATATGAAGAATACCTTATCAAAGAAACTTTTACAACATTTTTTTTTAGCTTCTTTGATCTTTCACCTCCTTTGTTAAAAAAAGAGGACAGTCTATTTATATACCGCAAGAAAGACATAGTATTGTTAATCTATAATACATTTCAAAAATTCATCAAACATGTTCTTCGCCACGTTTTGGTTTCCTGGCGGTAACAGGTATCTGTTATAAAATTCTATTCGTTTTTCTCTCATCACATCATTCCCCTTCAACACTACATCTTCCACGAAATATTCTATATCACCCATAGAAGCGCCTTTGTAATGCATATTATAACATAAAGCACCAAATGCTTCAAGGTGGTCGACATGATCTGGTTTTGTTATATACATGACAGGTTTTTGGGTGTAAAGATACTCTCCGCTGAATGATGAACTGTCATGAATCATAGCATCACTTGTGAGGAATAAATTCACGTAATCACTCTCTGCTAGTATTGTATTATCCATTTTGCTCCACTCTTCATAATAGGCATCGGTTCTCTCAATGCCCCATCCTTCTAACTTATAGAGTTTCCGTTTAAGTATAGGGTGAGGTTTGAATGCTATTTGGATTCTATCCTTTTCCCTTTTCGCAAATTCCAACATTGGCGCTGCGATTTCAAGAAAATTTGAATAATTCAAATGGTCATTAGCTAGTATAGAATGATGTGGAGCCCAAATAATTCTCTTAAGATTCTTATTTTTAATCTTCCAAACACTAAAATCGGGAACGGTGTTTTTTAATTGGTCGTAAAGGGGGAATCCAGAAACTACAACATTCGAGCCTTTTGCCAAGGAATATTTCACCGATTGTTCAAATTCAAAGTTATTTGAGCAGAATACTTTCCACGCTATATTGTAAAGCAGAGATTTTCTAGGTCCTGCTCCCTTTCCCATCATCAGACAATACGGAATATAAGAGAAAAGACAATGATTCCACAACTTTTCTATTCTAAAAATTGGATGACCTGACTTATAAGGTTGAGTGTAGAACACAATATCAGGATGAAATGCTTTTACATCAAACCACTTATTATTTGTGAAATCATAACCTGGAACAAATGGAAAACCACGTTTATCACAATACTGTTTGATTTTTTCTTGGGTTTCTTTCCTAAAAGGCAACGGATGTTCAGGATATGGTGACGAAACAATGTATGGATCAAAACGTTCATGCCTTAATAACAAGCGGAATAATTCATCACTTTTCCACATGCTATCATATAGAACAAAAAAGACAACTTTAATTTTATCTTTCGCAAACACTTCATTCCTAATCCTCTCCTTACGCAAGCCGTAATTAATTATTTTACCTCTGAGGATCAATCCACTAAGGAATTCACGAATTTTGGGTTTAATCATCGATATTATCATTTTATCCAGTCACACTCCAAGGAACGAAATCTTTAATATCTTTAGCGATTAGATTAAATGTTTCTTCCATGGTTATTATCTTCCTTCCGTCATAACTTTTAGTATTATCTACAATCAGTCCATTTGCACTATCTGGATGAACATAGACCTCAATAAAATCAGTTTCTAAAATCTCATTGTTAGTTTGTGATTGAATAAATTGGTCAGCCTGATAGGACGGGAAAGATTTTACCTGTTTAGCCTTGCTAATATATAAGATTATTGATTTCTTGAGAGTACTAAGCAAAGAGTTGGAATGTAAACGTCGTCCACCGATGTATCTGACAGAACTTATTCCGTGCTCTTCGGAAAAAAGTTTTAGCGCCCCAGCAACTGGCCACAACAAATTACTATAAAGATGAAAATCGATATGCGAAAAACATCCTTTGGATTTTGTCAACTCCTTAAACAAGGAATACTGGCATTCCATTTCATTTTCAACTATACGGAATAATTTATTAGAACATTTGAGGGGTGAGAAATGATGTAATGAAATGAAATCACCATTTTCACTTAATAGAGAACAGTCTTTGTATTGAACTGACAATGGTTTGGAAAAGCCACTAACTTCTCCTGGGCTGAAATTAAAATGACAATGTAATCTGTCTAAATAACCACCATCAATGGCCATATCGATGGCATCGGTTGTATATTTTGAATTTACCAAAAGAGCCGCAGAAGTTATCAATCCATGTCTAAAACAATAGTCAATAGCGCGGTTACGTGATAACGAACGTCCAAAATCATCAGCTGAGATAATAATTTTGCTCATAAATCAGAGTTGTTCACACCTTAATCTTGTCTATTACCGATTACATTCTAAACAATCATAATATAGTTCGATATCTGATACTGAATTGATGCCATAGTTTTGGGGAATAGGTAACTTTTTCAGTCCATCTCCATCGAACTTACCATTTTCATATAAATCTGCATGATAAAGATTATCATACCATTGTAAGACAGTATCAATATGAGGAGTTTGAACATCGCAAACTTTACAGAAAGCCCTTATGATAGCCAATCCAAAAGGAAAGTCTTCGACAAAGTAACGTGATTTGAAGTCAGGCATGAAATTACCGTCTACATTCTTACACATCGGAGCGTAATCTTTCAAATAAATGAGCGAGCGTATTTTTTTTGTCATTCTTTCAACATCATCTTTACCCTCTACTGTGTCTATTTCATAATGTTTACGTAGCAATGCAATACCGCTGAAATCGAAATGAGACAATTTTGCAAGACATTGCTTCAACTCATCGTCACATCCAAGAAGCATCTTACTGGAGAGATCATCCCAATTCTTGTAAAAAGAAAGATGTTCTCTCCAAACCATCCCCTCTTGATAATTATGAAATAATCCATAGAGGCGTGATGTGTGCAGGATTGGATTGGAAGGAGTGAATGTTACAGATAACCAATTGGGAAGAGCTATTGTCTTAATGTCAAGAGCATTCGAGATAAAATTGCATACATCGTTATTGATTCTGTTCGGTATCGAAGCAATCCTAATATCTCTCCTTTTCTCCAAGGCATTGACAGAATGACCTCTTTCTAGTACTTTTGTTCCACTAGGGACTCTTTGAGAACCAAAAATACTGCAGTGCTTATTCTTGACAAGTTTTTGCGTCAAGAACTCAACACCCCCTGTTCCTGGTATAAAGCCAAGCACAGTCTTTTCTTGAACAAATGAATATATCTTTTGAAGATAGTATTCGCATACATGTGAAGGAACAGTGAAAATAATTAAATCTGCAGAAGAAATAACATCTGCAGGATTAGTGCTAACTTTAGCAATCTTTCCAACCGTCACCTTTCCTGTCTGCACATTGTGACTTTCAATTACATTACCGAAATTAGTGGCATTTGATGTTAATACAGAAATAGACAAGTCCGAGTCTTGCCCTAACTCTGCCATTAGATAATGCCCCTCATTACCTGCACCAACGATGCAGATATTCCTGATTTTTTTATTATCAATACAATAATTCATATTAAAAACAATTAAAATTCGTTATTTTATCAGTTGCAATTCATACAATAGGAATCTGGATATTACACTCTTTTAATGCCGATTTAAACACGACAAAGAAATCTTCTATATCTTTAGGAGTGATTGTTCCTAAAGCACAGAGTCGAAATGTGTTAGTTGTTGTTATCTTTCCTGGATAGATTGTAAAGCCACGTTCGTAACAATAGTCATGTACTCTCTCAAAACTCCAATTTGGATTATCAGGATATTTAACGGAAACCACAAGACCAGATTCTATCTTGGGATCAATTACTGTTTCAAGCCCAAGTTCAGCAACTCCTTTACGAATCGCTTGATATACAGCATGATGACGCGCAAACTTCGCATCCTCGCCTTCCTCGAAGTATTCCTTCAATGCTTGAATAGTTGCATATATCGTTTGCACAGGGGGTGTGAAATGCATTTCGCCCGTTTTTTCGAAATATTCGAATTGCAAGTACAAATTACAATAATATGAGCGCGTAGGATAATTCTTACTGGCCTTTATAATATCAGTTCTACCAATAATAAATGACAAACCTGACATTGCCATCAAGCCTTTCTGAGCCGAAGCCATACAAAAATCCACATTGTCTTTTAACACATCTAGCGGAATCATTCCCAATGAAGACGTTGTATCGCTGATGAAAATAGCTCCATACTTATGAGCCAAAGCCCCTATCTCACGTATAGGATTCAGAACACCTGTTCCTGTTTCGTGATGGCAGCAATAAACAACAGCCACATCAGGATTCTCATGTAAGACACGTTCTACTTCCACAAGGTCGGGACGTTCAAAAACACTCGATTTTAGGTCTATATGAGGGATGTGATACATCTGACAGACCTCTACAGCACGTGAATTGTATGCACCGTTATTCACAACAAGGATTTTCTTATCTTTTGGGACCAAGGAATTGATACAAATATCAATGTTAATAGTTCCCGAACCACAAAATAAAACTGCTGTGTATTCTTTTTCTGGTGCATGAACAATTTTAAGAAGGTCTGAACGCAAACCCTTCATTAAGCTGGCAAATTCTTTTTCCCGAGGACATATATCAGGAACCACTTGAGCCAGTTTTACACTGTCTGTGGTTGTGGCAGGTCCAGGATTCAATAATACATTACGTTTGATATCCATTTATATATGTTTATTGGTTACAAGTGAGGTAATACATTACATTCTGCGTAGGCTAAATCATTTGGGTCGTCAATTTCATACCAAAAAAGATTTTCTTCTTTTAGGACATACACACGATTACCGTTTTGCGCCATAGAAAGAAGTTCATATTCATATCCTAACTTCGGCATATCATCGACCTTTTCTGCATAATCGATAGACATTGCTTTATAGAATGTACTAGATATCTTATGAATTCCGACCAATTCACCTTTTGCGTTTAATATTGCTTTGTCTGTTGAACATCTCGTCAACTGATGGTACTCATCATATTCCACATAATATTGGTCTTGGAATTTTGTAACAGGCGTGATTAACATGATAGTTGGTTCCTCATTATCAAGAAGTGTGGTAATCGCCTTACGCTCAAAGATCAGATCAGATTCTAACAACAGGAAATCATCGTCACCAATAACACTTCTACAGTTGTATAGTGTGTACATACTGTTAGTATCTGCATATCGAGGAGAATACACACACTCAATTTGAGGATAATGAGTTTTCAAAGCATCGTATTTTTCCTTATGGTAACCTGTCCCAATAATAATACGTTCTATTCCGCAACTTATAAGAGTACTGATATTGCGTTCAATCATTGGGATGCCTCCACAGTTAATAAAACCTTTGGGGATTCTTTCTGTATATTGTCCGAATCTAGTACCCATACCAGCGGCCAGAATAACAGCAGTCTTTATCATAATCGTTACAATGACAGGAATTCCATTAAAGCTTCCTTGTTCTGAACTGGTGTTGTGGTAGGTCTTCCAAGATCTTTCCTGTTGCCTTTCTTCACCTTGACTTCGATAAACACCGGTCCATCTTCTTCCTTCACTATTGGAAGAAGAGATTCAAGTCCCGAAAAATCGTAAACACTATGGACAGACCTATATCCTACTGCTTTTGCTACAACTGGCAAGTCGATTTTCAATCCTACAGTAGGTTGTCCACCCACACTATCATGGGCACCGTTGTTAAAGACCACATGATAATAGTTTTTAGGGGCTTTATTGGCTACTATAGCCATGCTCCCCATGTGCATTATTGTAGCCCCATCACCATCGAAACACCAGACAGAACGGTCGGGTTTTGCAAGAGCAATACCTAAGGCTATTTGAGATGCATGTCCCATCGAACCTACAGTAAGGAAATCTCTTTCATGTCCTTGCCCCTTAGTTGCGCGAAACTCAAACAATTCACGACTGATCATTCCTGTGGTACTCACGACACAATCCCTATCGCTTAGGGCAGAGGCAACTGTTTGGATTGCTTCCTCACGACTCATGGTAAAGTCGTTCTTTTCCACATTCTGAAGTTTGTAATCTTCAAAGGTGTCTTTCTCGATAACTAACGCGAAAACTTCCTTGTCTCGAATAGCTCTCATGGCCTTTTCTATTTGTTGGGTGACCTTGTCTTCCTCTTTCGATAAAACCTCGAAATTAATCCCCATAACGTTGAGTAATCCTGTGGTTACCTTACCTTGCTTAATGTGTTGTGGCTCGTCGTGTTGGCCTGGTCTTCCTCGCCATCCGATAAGTAACAGAACAGGAATGTTATAGACCTCCTTGTCGGTCAGTGATGCAAGCGGATTGATTATGTTACCCTCTCCGCTGTTCTGCAGATACACACAACCCACCTTTTTTGTAGCTAGGTAATGACCAGAGGCCAATCCAATAGCCGCCCCTTCATTTGCTGCAATGATGTTGTGCGACGAATCGAAGTGGTCAGTGATATAAGCACAGATGTTCTTTAACAGACTATCTGGAACTCCAGCATAGAATTCCACTCCATACTCTCTAAGTTTTTCTATGAAGAATGCAGGTTTTATCATTTTTTCTTAGTTCCGGGAATTAAGTTGAGAATTTGTTTAATCGGCATACAATACTGCTCAGAAGCTTCAAGGCTACGACTATTGGCTAGAATGCTTTCAGCGCACTTAACCATTGCTGGATAGGCAGACCGTAACATGTGATTGGCGTAAATTACGATGTTGATGCCCCAGTTGGCCAATTCCTCCTCTGTAAATTGGTTATATGTTGTCGGGACAGCAACGATAGGAGTATGGCCATCCTTCATTCGAAATTGCTGGCAGAAATTCTTGATATCTTCTCCGCTCTTTTCCTTAGAATGTATCATGATGCCATCTGCACCTGCAGCAACGTATGCAAATGCTCGTTCTAATGCATCTTCAACTGGTTTTCCTGCTATCAAACTTTCAATTCTAGCTATAACCATGAAATCATTGGTTATTTGAGCGTTTTTACCAGCTTGAATCTTTCGACAGAATCCATCAATTGTATCTTGAGTCTGAATGGCGTCCGTTCCAAACAAAGAATTCTGCTTCAGACCGACTTTGTCTTCAATGATGACAGCAGAAATACCAAGTCGTTCCAATGTACGTACCGTAAAAACAAAATGTTCAACTTTGCCACCTGTATCGCCGTCAAAGATGACAGGTTTTGTTGTAACTTCTAAAGTGTCATTCAAATCATGCAAACGAGTGGTCAAATCAACAGCCTCGATGTCAGGTTTTCCTTTGCTTGTACTATCGGTTAAAGAAGAAGCCCACATCCCATCAAATTCGCGGTGTTGACCATTTACATCCACACTCGTATGTTCAGCGATAAGTCCTGTTAGCCCATTGTGCGATTCGAGAATGCGAACAATAGGTTTAGCGGTGATGAGTCGTCTAAGAGATGCTAGACGTGCCTGAGGAGTTACTCCTAAAGAATCTATGGTTTCTTTCAAACCAGAAGCAGAAATTCCCTTTGTATAAGGAATCTCTATCACTTTACCCCCTATAGACTCCATTACTCTATAAACTTCATCTCTCAGGTATTTTGCCGAACCCTCTTTCCAATTGTCACCGTGTATGATATAATCAGGTTTATATTTCAGAAGGTTTGGGACATAACTCCAATCATCTTGAGGAACAATAGTCTTTACACCTACAATTTTCTCAATCACAGCCTTACGCTGGTCATAAGTGAGATAAGGAAGCCTCTTGTGAGTTGAAATAGCTTTGTCAGTAAATAGTCCTATCATAACATCGCCATATTTGGCCCCCTCTGTTATGATGTTAATTAATCCTGGATGCATAATGTCGCCTATCATGCCCAGATAAACAATTTTATTTGATTTTTCCATATTTAATAGTTATACTTATATAACCTCTCTATATTTGATTACTTTTCATAATCATAATGTAGTCAAGTGTTTCCATCTTTTGAAAACACGGTCATCAAAGTAATCAGAGTAACAGAGTTTATTAACTCTAAATGATTGATGAATTTTGAGTTATCAGTGCCTAATCCACATTGAAAAAGAAATATTCTTATGCATGGATTTAGGTTTCCTCTTCATGTTTGGGTTGATGCCCTCTGTGATACTGGTTTCAAGAAAGGATTTCCATCTAGGCCAGATATTGAAATATGTTCTTGCAATGGGGTCATCGAGCTGGTTTTGAAGAGCATCAAAGAGCGACCACTATAGCAATCAGAATCTATTTTTCAGTTTACAGAAGGTTGTCTTTCTCAATGTCTTTGAAATATTTGTAGGTATCTACCTTGAGTTCGCCACAGGCTGCCTCATCAGCCACGATGATGGCATGTGGGTGCATCTGGAGACAGCTGATGGTCCACATGTGGTTAACACCTTCCTCCACACCATGCTGGAGGGCGCGCGCCTTGTTATGGCCGTTCACCAGAATCATGACTTGTTTGGCATCCATAACCGTTCCAACGCCTACGGTCAAAGCTGTCTTGGGAACGAGATTCACGTCGTTGTTGAAGAAACGGCAGTTGGCGATGATAGTGTCGGTGGTCAGGG
>JAEEGL013535546.1_pt1 | contig 17445 bp, 17 predicted proteins | sample 9134231 | NCBI WGS metagenome assembly JAEEGL01 (sample SAMN16246548, study PRJNA631951) | gut metagenome | biome: gut microbiome; feature: rumen; material: fiber-attached | host: Bos | place: Iran: Karaj | collected 2018-10
GTACTTCTTAAGCCGCTGCCCGGTAACAAGACACATAATAACGCCGGCTATGCCCAGCACGAACATCATAAGCGCTGCCCCGGAACCTTTGCCGCTTCCAAACATAAATGTCAAAAAATTTAAGTAACTGTGGCTTTCCATAAAAGGTTCACAGACCTCATCCACCATCAGTCCTCCCAGAAAAAGACCTATGGGAATGGTAAAAAACTGAAAAGTATTCCTGCATGCATACACCCTTCCCTGCAGTTCTACCGGAACAGAATTCCTCAGTATAACCTCAAGGTTTGTGCTCATGACCGGAACAAGTATCCAGCCTATTACCTGGGCGATAACCCAGAGCACCGGTTCTCTTGAAAGTGCAAGAATAAAATTCTCGCTTCCCAGAGAGATGAGCATTGTGATATACACCACCCTTACCCTGTCCCTGGGTTTAGGCATAAATGACACCAGTATGCTTCCGATAACCATTGCCACTCCGGCAGCTGAAGTAACAAGCCCGAATACCGCAGAGCCGCCTTTGGGATTAGGAATAACATATCCGGGAAGCGTTGCATCAAATGCAGACGCTACCAAATTAACTCCCGACATAAAAAGGATCAGTGTCATTATCATCGGGGTCTTTTTAAGGAATATCAGACCTTCCTTCGCCAGTTTAAGCGTACTCTCTTTATTCTCATTCTGTGAAGCAGGGATACGTATGAACCCTGCCAATGCCACAAAAGCCAGCACAAAACTTATCAGGTCAACAGCTATGACAATGTCCAGACCGGCAAACGCATACAACGCGGAAGCGATAAGCGGATTCAGCACCGAAATAAGGGACCTGGACAGATTCTGCAGTCCACTGATCTTCTGATAACGTTCCTTAGGAACTATCAATGTCATCGTCACTTCAGAAGCCGGCTGCTGTACAGTATTCATAAGCCCTGAAAAAACATTGACCGCATAAAGATGCCATATCGCAAGACTGTCAGTCTTGTACAGCACAAATACCACCAGGGTACACAGAGCCGCAATGGTATCACAGACGAGCATGGTCTTTTTCTTGTCAAACCGGTCTGTCAGTGCCCCCGCAAAAATGCTCATTAACACATATGGAGCGTACGTACATATCGTCAGTGCCGCAGTACTTAAGGCAGATCCCGTCTTTTCATACAGCCACAGTGTCAGTGCAAACGCCGTAATGCTGCTGCCCAGCTGTGATAAACTCTGCGTACTCCAAAGGATATAAAAATCCCTTAAACTATTTTCTTTTTTATTCATTTCTTTGCTCCTTTGTTTTTTAATCCAATATCAATTCAAGAAGCAAAGCTTGAGGATTTTCAGATCACTATATTCCCGGATCCTTTCCTCCATACAGTCTCCTCAAACTCTGCATGGAGCTGATGCAACGCAACGTCTCATTTTTAGCCTCTTTCCGCCGCCTGCTATGCGGCTAAAACAATTGTATATACTTTTTCAACGCAGGTCAAAGGATACTTTATTCAAATCCGGAATTTCTTATCACGCATCTTAACTGAAGAATTTTATTTGGAGGAACAGACAGCTCATCGACCCCCATCTCAATTAACGTCTCGGTAAAAGCAGTATCCGCTGCAAGCTCGCCACAGATTCCTGTCCATATTCCTTCCCTATGCCCGTTGTCTGCAACCATCCGGATGAGCTTAAGAACTGCAGGATGGTGCTGATCGTAGACAGCGCCCAGCTTAGAATTCCGTCGATCTGCCGCAAGTGTATACTGAGTAAGATCATTAGTTCCTATGCTAAAAAAATCAACATATTTTGCCAGCTCATCTGACACAAGAGCCGCTGCCGGAGTTTCGATCATAATGCCTTCTTCAACATTCCCTGTCTTTATACCTTCGGCATTTAGTTCCTCTCTGACTGATTTTGTTATCGCCTTAATCTTAAGGACCTCATCTACGGATATGATCATAGGATACATAATTGCAAGATTACCAAAGGCACTTGCCCTGTATAAAGCTCTAAGCTGTGTCCTGAATACTTCAGGTCTTGTAAAACATATCCTTATAGCTCTAAATCCAAGAGCCGGATTATCCTCCTTATCAAGCTCAAAGTAGTCCGCCTGCTTATCAGCGCCTATGTCAAGTGTTCTGATAATGACCTTTTTACCTGCCATAGCTTCAAGCACTTTTTTATAAGCCATAAACTGTTCATCTTCCGTGGGATAATCATCTCTGTCCAGATATAAAAACTCTGATCTGAATAATCCTATCCCCCCCGCATCATTAGCCATTACCTCAGGCAGATCGTCCGGACTGCATATATTTGCATACAGATTAATCCGCTTCCCCGACTTAGTCACATTATCCTTGCCCTTGAGAGCCATAAGAAGTGCCTTTTTCTCATCATCTGTCTTCTTCTTATTAAAATAATCCTCCAATACCGTCGTCCCGGGATCAACTATAAATCTGCCTTCATCCCCATCCACTATTCCCATCAGCCCATCGTATTCTTCTTTAATATCTGCCCCAACAAGAGCCGGCAGTCCCATAGTTCTTGCCAGAATAGCAGTATGGGAATCAGATCCCCCTGATCTTGTAACAAAAGAAATAAGTTTGTGTTTGGCAAGCCTGATCATTTCGGATGGGAACAGTTCCTCTGCCAGGATTATAACCGGTTCATCCGTTATACAATCAGAGTCAGCAATACCTTTAAGTATTCTTATCACTCTGTCTGTGATATCCTTAATATCTGTATTTCTTGCTCTTAAGTAAGGATCTGACATATTGCCAAACGCAGTTGCTAAGCTGTCGCCTGTTGCTGCTACAGCATATTCCGCACACACTTCCCTATCCCTGATCAAATTAACGATCGTGTCATTATACTTCACATCCTCAAGCAACATAGCGTGTACGTTGAAAATCTCGGCGCTGTCTTTGCCGTTCTCTTTTACAGCAGTCTCATATAAGTCACCAAGCTGTCTGATAGCTTTTGCCTTTGCTTCCCGATACCTTCTTATCTCCCCCTCGATATCAGTTATCTTCTTTGGACTTATATCATTTTCTTTTTTTGAATAATACTTGATTCTTCCAATAGCAATACCGCCACACACTGACTTAGCTGATATCTCTATCATAATCATTCCCTCTCTGTGATTCCTTTCGGAATATCCGATTCATCTTGATTCGAAATTTTCAAAAGCCTTTTCTTATTCTCTGCTTAAAGCCGGATAGTCATTCCGGAATGTCTTACCCGCAAAAGATATCTGTTTTATACCAATTTCGGGTAATAGTCTCTGTCTATAGCAGGCAATAATTGTCATATATTAGATTCTACAGCCAGCACCCAATATAATGCAACATATGAAAACAATTTTAATACATGGAGGAAACAACTATGAAAAAATGGGCAAAATTCTTATCATTGGCCCTGGCTGCAACAATATCCTTTACAGGATGCGGACCGGCCGGTACAACAGCAGGGGCAACAACAGCAGAAGCTTCAGATAACGGTAGTACTGAAGAATTGGTAGACTTCAATATAGGACATCTGCCGGCAACAGGTCATATTCTTTACTTCATCGCTTATGAGGAGGGCTTTTTTGCTGAGGAAGGACTGAATGTAACTCTGACTCAGTACAGCAACAACACAGAGGAGCTCGCTGCATTAGAGTCCGGAAAGCTCGATGTAGCTCCCATAAACGCTACCAATCTGATCAAGTTTATCGGCGAAGGACACGATATCACTTCTTTCGGAGGAGTAATGAGCGATGGACATGCACTTGTCATCGATCCTGATCTCGTTGAAGGGCTCAGTGAAGAAGAGTACCACAATAATCTGGAAATTCTGAAAGGCAAAACCATTGTTTTACAGGCCAACAGTACATACGATATAGAATTCCGCACTGCACTGCTGGAAGCCGGTTTTGACCTTGAAAAAGACATCACCATACTTACTGCTGACAGCGGAACTGACGCTTTCAATTCATTAAAGAACAAAGAGATCGACGGAGCAGCCGTATATGCACCTTTTCGCCAGATTGCTTTAAATGACGGATATATTCCCCTTATGTACTGCGACGAGATTGATTACTTCGATCATCCCATCTGCTGCCGCGAGGTAACCCTGACGGAGAATATAAACGCAGATCCTGACAAGTATGTTGCTTTTACCAGAGCAATGATCCGCGCTTCACAGTTTCTGCTTGAGGACAAAGATAAGTCCATCGATGATGCACTGAAATATCTGGACATCGACAGGGAGATCCTTTACGAGGATACATACAACCACTCCATCAACAATCCCGATCCCGATGAGTCCAAGACTGTAACCTTCTACAACGCAATGCTGACTCTAGGCTATATTGATAAGGAGATCAATGTAACCGAGTCTGTAAATAACGAGATTTATGAGACTGCACTTAACGACCTGATCAGCAAAGATCCCGATAATGCGTACCTGAAGGAGCTTCAGGAGTATCATGAGAATGCTCTTTATACTGCTGATTGCTGCACAAAAGATGTCACCACGGGCGAAACCGCTGACTGCTGCGGTGATGCTGAAGAAAAAGTGGCAGCCTGCTGCGATTGAAGTGTGATCGATCATGGATAAGAAAACCGGACAATTTAACCGATTTATCAATTCCACGGTCATCCTGTATATCGTCCTCTGGCTGTTACAGCCTGTCCCCAATCGGACCGAGGGCGATATCAGGGGCATAGCAACCTATACCATGATCCTGGCCACGGTGGTATTCATTATCTATTTAGCGGTAAATATAGCGGCATTTGAAAAAAACATATATGTCACTACAAAAAGTATCACCGGAACAGTCCTTGCAGTACTAGGTTTATGGGTAATCCTTACAGCAAAGACCGGAATCCTTGAGGAAGCCCTTTTTCCTTCTCCAGAGATAGTATTACGCCAGATGTTCAGTGACAGCCGTCTGCCGGGAGACATATTGAGCTCTCTCATCACTTTGGGCAAAGGATATCTGAGTGCTCTGGTGCTGGGCATCTTTCTGGGATCAGTACTGGGAATGAGCAAGAAATTCGGGAACAGCATAACTTACATCACCACTTTCCTGAAACTCATCCCACCCATTGTATATATCCCGTATGCAATTGCTCTGCTGCCGCGATATGAATCGGTATCAACCTTTGTCATTTTTATGTCATCCTTCTGGCCCATTTTTTCATCAACCTATGTGGGTGTAAAGGGCGTAGAAAAACAGTATCTTGACTCTGCCAAGGTACTGAATGTGGGATTCTTTTCCCGGATGATAAATGTGATACTTCCGGCCTCCCTGTCAGAGATCTTCATAGGATGCAATCAGGGTTTAGCCTATTCCTTTATCATGCTGACATCAGCAGAAATGATCGGGGGATCGGCAGGCATCGGATATTACATTAAGTACTATTCAAATTTTGGAGATTTTACAAGGATCATTGTAGGTATCCTTGTGATCGGAATAATAATAAGTATCATCACTTTTTTGATCAGTAAGCTGGAAAACCACCTGCTTCGCTGGAAACCAAAATAAACGGAGGTAGGCTCATGAATAAAATTGAAATCGATCATCTGTCACTGGATTATGCAGAAAAGAAGGGCAGCTTTACAGCTCTGCAGGATGTATCATTAACCGTAAAAGAGGGCGAATTCGTCAGCATCATCGGCTCCAGCGGATGCGGAAAAAGTACACTCTTAAGCGTCCTGGAAGGGCTTAACCACCCTTCATCAGGAACCGTAAAGATAAACGGCGAACCGGTAAAAGGATGCGGGATAGACAGAGGTGTCGTATTCCAGCAGTATTCCCTTTTTCCTTGGATGACAGCAAGAAATAATGTTGCCTTCGGAATCAAACAAAGCCGCAAAGAACTGTCTCGCGCAGAGAGATTACAGATTGCAGATGAATATCTTAAAAAAGTCGGACTGGATAATTTCGGAAATAAATATCCCGGTCAGCTCTCAGGCGGAATGCAGCAAAGAGTAGCCATCGCCAGGGCACTTGCCATGGATACGGATATACTGCTGATGGATGAGCCCTTTGGTGCCATAGATCCCAAAAACCGCACTGCCTTGTGGGAACTGCTGTTAGAGCTCTGGGAAAATGATTCCGAGAAGAAAAAGACCGTGCTTTTTGTAACTCATGATATCGATGAAGCAATCTTCCTGTCTGACAGGATCATCATGATGGACTCTGCCCCTGGCAGGGTCTCAGCAGAGATCGAGGTTCCTTTCCGCAGACCGCGTATCCGCACAGAACTTCTCCGCTCAAAGGAATACAACTTCTTCAAAAATAACCTCTTGAACGCCTTCTACAACGATGAAGAAGAGGTCGAAGAAGATAATCACTATATCGAAAGCTATATCGATAAAATTGCATTATAAAACAAACAGAAACCCCCGATGCATTCCTGCACCGGGGGTTTTAATTTAATATCCATGCATCATTTTCCCTTCTTTTCTGTCACGGATTTTGCAATTATTTTACATTCTATTTTTATGCAGGTCAAAGATTGTTTTTACAGATTTCCCTTCTCTTAGCGAGAGTTTTTTCAAACATCTCATCGGCAATATCTGGAAATCCGTCATGTATAACACGAGTCCCCACCTCGGTGATACCTCCAGGAGTTGCTACACGGTTTACCACATCTTCGAAGCTCATCTCCTTCTGAATCATAAGTTCTCCCGTAGAGCAAAGGGTATCCAGAACCATTTTGATCACCTGCTCCTGCGGGATCGAAGTATGAGCCATAGCAGACTGACAGATCACATCAAATACGGAGGCGATGAATCCCGGCATACAGCTTACAAGTTCGGAGCCCATGCCCATCTCATTTTCAGGTAATTCTATTACATTACCGATACAGGACAGCAATCCGCTTAATCCTTTCCTGTCATCACCGCTAACAAATCCGTTATATGTAACAAGTGTCTGAGATCTGTTTATCTCGGCAGTTAAACTTGGAATAACTTTTGCGTATTTCCGGTTGCTGACCTTCTCCAGAGCCTCAAATGTAATGCTTCCGTTAAGTGATACGATCAGTGTATCTTCTCTCACCACACCGGAAATTTCCCTAAGAACGGATAACAGATCTGTCGGACGAGTACATATAAAGACAATATCCGACGACTGCGCAAGATCAGTATTTGTTCTGCAAATGACATATTTATCAGGAGCTTCTGCGATTTTAGATATGGTCCTGTTTGATATGAAAAGTTCGTCACACTTTACTTTACCTGATTCGTTAAACTTCATAAGAAGCATTTTCCCCATACTGCCATATCCTATTATTCCTATCTTCACGTCCTTCCCCCCTTCATCCTTGCATGGTTATAGTCATATAAATCATATTCCATCTACGCAAAAGAACTGCAGAAAAACATTCTACAGTTCTTTTAATATGGATTTATTTTAAATTATATGTCCTTTTATTACACCGGTCAAAGAATATTTTCTACTGCCTTCCTAACCTCTTCCATATCTACAGTAGGCTCAAATCTTGCGATCACCTGACCATCACGGCCGATAAGGAACTTGGTAAAATTCCACTTAATGTATGCCTTGTCTCCGAACTTTTTATTGTTCATATCCGCAAATTTATCAAGGGAAAAATTCTTGATTCCCTTACCGAAGCCTTCAAACGGCTTTTCGGTTGCCAGCCATGCAAACAGCGGATCTGCATTTTCTCCGTTCACATCAATCTTTGCGAATTGGGGAAACTCTGTTCCAAACTTGAGTGTGCAGAATTCATGTATCTCATCCTCTGTTCCCGGAGCCTGTCCCGCGAACTGATTGCAGGGGAAATCAAGGATTTCAAACCCCTTATCACGAAGATCCTTGTACATTGCCTCAAGGGGTTCATAATGTGGTGTAAAACCGCACCCTGTAGCCGTATTGACCACAAGCAGCACCTTGCCTGCATACTCGCCAAGATTAACCTCATTACCCTTTCTGTCCTTTACTGTAAAATCATATATTGCTGCCATAAATTTTTCCTCCTTTGTTTGCTTTCTGTTTTACACAATTATATTTTATACAATTTAATATGTCAAGGCATATTTCGTTTTTTCTCCATTTTTTTCAAAAAAAAGCACTATGACAAATTGTCAAAGTGCTCAAACAGGATACTTATAAATGATCATGTTCTCCAAAACATATTATCAGCAGCACGCTCCAGCGCCCTTCTTTCCTCCACATCATCAAAACTTTTATCCCGGTCATCAATGCCTTTCAACACATCCAGGTAGAACAATCCATTCCCGCATACCGGACATACATAGAACTTTGACTTTATCATGTTGGCAGAAACATTTGCATTCTTCACCCGAATGCCTGATATAAGCTCCGGTACGGATACACCGAAAGCCGCCGCTATAGGCTCAAGCAAAGTACAGCCTTAAGCCTCTTCATAAAACATCATTCGGAAACAAGATCAAAAACACTCATCTGCTGATACTTATCCGGAAGTTCCTGCATAAATCCGAAACATGCCTCCGGAGTTGAAAGGATTCCATTATCCTCACAAATTCTCCGGAGTATTTCCTTCAACGCTTTTGCATTCGGACTTGGCAGTTCATACGCGTTCCCATACCGCTTGATGTACCGCTCTTTCAGTCCCGGAAAATACCTGTCAAGCGCAGCATAATAGTATTCCCTGTCGCCATCCCGAAGCGTCAGTCCCATTCCGAAATCGATGATTCCTTTCACACCAACCCTGACACACTCATTCAGGATTGCTCTGATATTATCCTCTGTATCATTGATAAAAGGCAGAATCGGTGTAATCCAGACGATCGTAGGAATACCCCTTTTCTGCATTTCTTCCAACACTTCTATACGACGTTTTGTGTTACATACATTCGGCTCTATAATCCGGCACAAGTCATCATCATAAGTTGTTAAAGTCATCTGCACCACACATTTTGCAGAGCGGTTAATTTCTGACAGCAAATCAATATCCCGAAGAATTCGATCCGATTTTGTCTGAACTGCAACACCGAAACCATTCTCCAGGATGATCTTCAGACATTTCCTTGTAAGCTCCAATTTTTCCTCACAGTGCATATAAGGATCTGACATCGCACCTGTTCCGATCATGCACTTTTTTCTTTTCGACTTCAACGTACTTTCCAGAAGCTCCGGTGCATTCTGTTTTACCTCAATATCTTCAAAGGGATGCGTAAACTGATAACACCGGCTCCTGCTGTCACAGTAAATGCAGCCGTGAGTGCATCCTCTGTAAATATTCATTCCATAGTATCCACCGCTTCCGGTCAGAATCCCTTTTGCATCAACAAAATGCATTTAATGCCGTTCCACCTTTCTTCTCTTTTTTCTTTCCGGCAGTTCATCCCACATACTCTCGACCAGCTTACACAGGAACTCCCGGTCATCAATATCTTCCACCAGAATCATCTCCTTTGCTCCTTCATAAGGAAGCTCCATTGATGCATCCGGCAGCATTTTCAGCACTGCAGGAACATGCTTTACCAGAAGCCTGTCATCATAGATACCGCCGAATACTCTGCCTCGATAATAAAGGATATACTCGCCCATCATCGCTCTGCAGGTGATCTCATCAAGTCCTGACAGCTGCTCTAATACAAAATCCAGATATTCTTTCGTTGATGCCATACCGCTTCCCTCCTATCAATTAACTAGTTTCAGGAACTTCTTATCATTCATCTGCTCGTTTGTTACATACTCACCATCATGGAACAATGCATAATTTGTGATCGGGGTAGGAGCATTTTGTGCCTCATCCCTGTTTTCTATATGAATTGCCCGAAATGGGATACCGTTCTCTTTAGCCGTCTGTTCCAGGATTGGAACATACTTTGCATTGAACGGACATTGGCTCGTATAATACAAAACATATCCGTTCTCATCTATATGCGGATGCTTGGCGCTATCTTTGAACCGTGGTGAGCCAGACTTCTTATCAAACGGCAGATACCAGAGTTGAATACCGTTGTCCGCCTCATCCGCAATAGCAAAACCTTTGTACTTCAGATACTTCGGATCAGACAGAAACGGCTTTTTCTTCGCAGCACATAATATGCACAGCCCACTTCGTCCCTTTTCCTTGCTATCCTCTATGCAGGCATTTAACAGGTCCGAAGAATATCCGTGGCCTTTGAATGCTCCGGACACCCACAGGCAGTCAATATACATATAGCCATCCGCCTCAATCGGAATCCACGCATTTTCCGCCGGAATGTATTCGATAAAGCACTTACCACGCTCCACGCTCTTTAAGAAAACAAGTCCTTCATCAAACCTGTCAGCCAGCCAGGCCTTCTTGGACGATACCTGCACATCCTTGTTATTGGAAATAGCACAGCAAATATGTTCCTTTTCCAGATTTTCCTTTGTAACTCTGATGTATTCCATATGCTCAATTCTCCTTTGCCTTAATCGGATGCCTGATCACGGTTTTCCTTTTCTTCAAAAGGTTTATTCCAGGAACCGATCTCAATCAGATTTCCTTCCGGATCTGCGATATAACATGTTCTCTGGCCCCAGGGTTCCAATTCAGGCGGGAGTACAGGTGTTGCACCATTCTCTATCGCATTCTTGAATGCAGCATCCACTTCATCAAAGGTATCAACATAAAGTGCGATTTCCGAATGTCCATTCAGCCCCTTAATATACTCGTACCTGCGGCTTGTCATTTTCTCAAAATCCTTCCTGCCATAAAGCAGAAACAAAGTTCCGTCTTTCACAAGATATACATTGGAAGCATTCTCCGCTTCCTTGATTTCAAATCCAAGCACATCCCGGTAAAACCGAATCATATTTCCCATATCTTCAACCAGTAATCCGAAACCATCCAATCTCATAACGTCTTGTCCTCCTTTTCCCTCATACACTCTTCGATTGTCAATACTTTGCAGCATATCTTCTTGCTATTTCAGTGGTGATCTGACAGAGTCTTTCCCTGATACGCTCCGGTTCCAGTACAGTCACCTTGTCTCTGCATGAAAGCATCCAGGAAATCAGCCCTTAATCATCTGCATACTCATGTACAAACAACAGGCTTCCGTCATCTTGTTCCGTAAAGGAATCCACACCATACTCTTCCACAAGCTGCCATTTCATCGACGGATCAAACAGTGCTTTCACCCTGTCTTTCGAGGGAAATACTTTCTCGTTTGAAAGATCCGGCAACGGAACATCACGATTTCCATCAAAGGAAGCTGTATGCGTGATATTATCCATGCGATTCAGCTTAAACATTCTGAAATCATTTCTCAAAAGACAATAGCCATAAACATACCAGCTTGTCCATTTGAAGATCAGATAGTACGGCTCTATTTTCCTTTCCGTATCACCACTCGGAGAATAATACTTAAAACGAATAACCTTTTTTAAACCGATTGCATCCTGTATAGTTTCTATCTTCGGTGCCAGCGAATCCCGATTCCAAGATGACAGATCGATCAGAATAGAATCCCTGCCGCTAATAAATTCAGAAGATCCTGCCTGAATTTTCTCCATGAGCTGTCCGTAATAACTGCTTCCGCTCACACTATCCAGACTCCGCAGCCCTGCAAGGATCATCTCCATATCCTTTGATGTCAGGATTGTCCTGTCCATCCTGTATCCGTCCATAATGCTGATCCCGCCACCGATACCCTGTTCTGTACGGATAGGTATACCGGCCATACACAGAGACTCGATATCGCGATTGATTGTTCTTCTTGAGACCTCAAACTGCTCCGCCAGCTTAGGAGCTGTAGTTTTCTCCTCCTGCAGCAGCACGGACAATATCCCGATCAACCTGTCTATCTTCATTTTCCGGTAGTGCCCCTCTCTTCGATAGATGTCATTTCAGACAGTACATGGATAAATTGTGGCTTCGTCATGACCGAACCTCCCTCTCACGCTATGTTTCAATTATAACAAAGAAAACACGACAGCAGTGTGTCGTGTTTATACAGACTTCCATGGTCTTACTTTTCCGATCCAGCCGTTCTCTTTCCAATACTTATAGTCGGTATATTCGGGATTCTGCTTACCAAGACTTTTCTGAAGCATCCTTACGGCATAGAATTTTGCCTTTACTATCAGACTCGTATGGCCGGGTTTATTATAATTGATGGCACGCATTTTTCCCGCAACACTTTTCAGCTTCTTTTTGAAAGACGTTTTTTTCTTTTCATCGATTTTATCCCAGTCAATTTCCGACATCAGTTTAAAACTTACAACCCTGATTGAAGAAATCCCCCACCACGAAAGACTATCCTTTATATCCTTTGCTGTGGATCCGGCGCCCGCCCCGAGACATTGCGTGATTATTACGGCACGCTTTCCGAACATCTCTTTGGCAGGACGATGCGGCATCCATCGGTATCCGAAATGATCCAGCATCGCTTTCATTGCTCCGGTAGTGTGGAAAACATAGGCAGGCGACGCAAAGACCAGCAGATCCGCTTCAAGTAAGGACTTCTCGATCTTCTGAACTTTTTGTGCATCCTTACAAAGATTCTGGTTTCCTCTGAAACACGTGGTACATCCCGTACAGAATCCCGGACCGTCCTTTGGAAGGTAGTATTCTGTGATCTCTGCATTGTCCCTAAATGGCTCCAGGAATATTTCTTTCAATCTGTATGTCACACCGTGTTTTTCGGTTCCGTTGATTACCGTGATTTTCAACTCTTACTCCTCCCTGATTTCATTCTATTGTCCTGAATTTTTTTCTCATTTCTTGCGTATAACCTGTTAAACTGTCGGATGTGCGCTTCCAATGTTTTAAGTGCCTCTGTCTCCCGTTCCGGCTCCCGATCACATATGGTCAGCAACATATAAATCGGAGCATAAAAATGTAATGTCATGATCTCCACATTCTCAGTCTGCAAAACGCCTGCGGAAACCATCATTCCCAAAAGCATTCCCTGGTAGGAAAGCGGATCGTCTACATACTTTTTCATATATACATCCGATAGTTTCTTATCATGAAACTGCTCTATGGTCAGCATCTTGCGAAACCGCCTTGTATACTCATCATGTAAGAAATAAAGGAATAAATTCTTTCCGAGAGTGATCAGCTGATCCTCAGATATATTTTTATAGATTTCAGCATCCACCAAAGCATCTGTTCCATTGATCTGAAGTGCACCTGCCTGTTCCAAAAATCGTCTGTTCATCTCTTCGATAATTGCATCAAAGATAGCCTGCTTATTTTTATAATGCTTATAAAGGGATGGAGCTTTAATCCCGACTCTATCCGCAATATCAGCCACAAAAACATTTGCATATCCCTTTTCGGAAAACAACGTCAATGCTTCATCCAGTATTCTGTGTTTGGTATCCATTTCGCTCCCTTTTGGCTAATTTGAATTAGCCTTATTGTAAGCTAATTCAAATTAGCCGTCAAGTCAAAAAAAATAGCGAGCAGCCAACGCTTAAAGCGTAGCTACACGCCATAGTTTTGATCATCCACTACTTTTTCTGACAGAAAACAACGATTTCTTCCTCTTCCGAGCCTTCATCGTTCCCCCAGCCATTCATAAGCTGTCCCCGCAGGAACTCGTCCATGTCTGCCTTGATCTGTTCTTCATACTCTTCAAAATAGCCCACGGTTATTTCAACAAAACCATCCGTTTTAAATACCAGCGACAGCTTAAAAATTGCCTCCATTGTCGGATAATACTGCCCCAGATTGTCTTGTTCAAAGCGCCACTCCAGTTCCTCGCAGAGATCACCAAGCTTCTCATAAGCCTCCGTTCCTTCCGCATACATGCCTTCCGATAAATATACATAGAACGGATAACGGAACACCTGATACTTTCCATCCGCAGGTGTAGTTGCAATATGAGGAGCTCTTTTCTTCAGTTCTTTAAACAGTACGATACTGTTATCGCTCACATCTCTACTGTCCCCCAAAAGGGTGCTGTCAGACAGGACATATTTCTGACCATCCTTAGCCTCTGCACAGATCAGATACCTCCCCTTTGCATTTGACGGCATACCGTATTTGGTTTTCGCATTATATCCATAGACGCTGCAGATATCCTCGTATCGAAGTGCCACCTGATTGTCATAGTCCTTCATATAATCAGCCCGGAGTCCGACCAGCATATTCTTTGTCAGATAAATCTTCATCGTATCTAACCATCGTGCCCCAGCCTTCATAGACTCCCTGTCGATGTCATCTGCGGTGATTCCGGATAAGGATATGATACGTCGTATTCCCTTCAATTCCTTTCTGAAACCAAGCAGCATGGGAAGTCCGAATAAGATGATAAAGCCACCGAATATAATATTACCAATATATTTTTCTGCAAACATCGAAAGATAGTTAAACTTCGTAAATGTGATCTGAACAGCGCCAAGCTTATCCTGCAGATTGTCTGCCGTAATATCCGCCCCCAACTCCCTTGATGCGTTTTCGGCGACCTCCTCACGCTCGTCCTTATCCGCAATATAGTAGGTTATCCCTTCCAGTTTATAAGACCCGTTCTGCTTAAGCCACCCGCTTATTTCGTCACTCTCGTCATCGCTCATTTTGGAAATGATATAACGTTCCCCGTTTGTGACCAGATAATAGTGACCATGTTTACCGTTGCCATACTCTCCGACCTTTACCGGATCCTCCACCACCTCAAATGTAGCTGCATGTCCTGCAAGATTTCCTTCTTTTTCCAGCACTTCCTCATAAGAGCATTGTTGCTGCATCAAGCGCGACGTTGCCAGCAATCCATACCCGATCAGCAAAACAGCTATGAGCGTCATAACCATACCTGCTACAAAAAAGGCATATTTAAGCGAATACAGCTCCCAGATTTTTTTATTTTTATATTTCTTCATTTCTTACTCCCAAATCTCCATCTTCGTAATTATCCATATTTCAGAAAACCATTGCAGATTATAATTCTTTTTTTATGTTCTGGCAAAATTGGGATAATTCTTCTTAATTCTTTTTCCCTATTTATTTACAAGAACCATCCCTTCTGTTGATTCGATAAAACCAAGTCTTTTATATAAAGGACGTCCTTCCTCTGTAGTATCAAGACTGATTTCAGTAACTCCCCGCTTCCGGGCTTCGTCTATCAGCATCGATACCATTTTCTTTGCAACACCTTGTCTCTGCCATTCTTTCATCGTATATACATTCATGAGGTGCGCTCGCTTTCCTGTGGGATGATCGAAAGTTGGCATAATGTACATGTAGCAGATTGATGCACAGCCTATAACTCTTTTTCCATCCATAGCAAGAACAGTTGTATGATCCCCTTTTTCGAAATATTCCCTGCTGTCCTTTACTATCTCATCACTATACTCATATGTATAATTCAGGTCATTTACCACCTTAAGCATTTCAAGACGACTGCTCATCATAAGTTCCATATCATCAGGTTTGGCAATCCTATATGTAACACTGTAGGTTAACTGATCCGGCAAATGATGAAGATACATATCTATTGCATCCGAACTTTCTTCCAAAACCTTCATAAGTCCATAATCCGGATAGGAATGATTGTCATGATAATCTATCTCGCCTTCGGATTTTATTTCAAAAGCAAGTATCTCTTCATCCGTCGAAAACTCGGCATTTACCCCTTCCTTATTTCCTCTTGCATCAAGTCTGATCCACTTATCAAGGTCACTCACATAAACCGTATTCATTGCGTGAATGCAATATCCTGTATCAGATGTATCCCCAAGAGTAAGCCTCTGATAGGAAAAGCCTGCCGGAATACCGTTTGCTCTAAGAAGAGCTGCAAGAAGATTCGCCTTAGCCCAGCAGATTCCTACACCTTCCCGGAGCGTATCACTCGCAGAAACTGTAACTCGTCTGTCCTGAGCATCCCATGAATGTTTTATCTCATCTCTTACAAAATAATATGTATTCTTTATGAGTGATAATTCATCTGCCGACTCAGCCTTTAGTTTCTCAGCCGCGCTTTTAACACCCAGGTCATCATAATTCACATATTCATTTCTTTCTAAAAATTCGTTATACATGATCTTCTGCATACAATGATCCTTTTCAATCCTCTCTAGCCCCCTTCTGATGTCCTCTTCCACAAACCGCGATACATCAAAAAGATATCAGCTGTTTATCCGCATCCACAATTGCATTCACTCCAAACGGAAATATACAACGTGGTGTCGCATGCCCTATATTTATATTGCACAGAACAGGCAATTTCGGATTGTCTATGATACTTACCAAAAGCTTTTTATATTCTTCTGCATATTTTTCATCCATCGGTTTTCCAACCAGGACTCCGGATACAACATCAAACAAACCGTAATCTTTTAAAGCTATCAGCATTTTTTTATACATTTCCGGAGTAGGCTGTTCTTCGCTGGATTCCAGGAGCAGTATTCGGTCTTTCCAATCCTCTATCGAGGGAAAAATGCTGTATTTACTACATAATCTCACACTATCCTCATATCTGTCATTATCGAAAATGTCATACATTGTCTCTATGCAGCCTCCAAGTATTTTACCTGCAAAAACAGATGGTCCCTGAAGAAGTTTAAAACCGTTATTCTTATGACATATCCTTGAAACACCAATCTGACTCTCATCAAATGCAGTTCTTTCCTCATACCAGACATCGCTTGGTTCTATTTTCCTTATTGTACCTGTAGTAATCAATTCCTCGAAGTATCTTTTACTGTATGGAAGCATTTCACTTTCAAGCTCGCATATATCTGCCAGAAAGCTCTGTCCATAAAAAGTTTTTATTCCCAATTTATGAAGCATAAAATGATTCATCGTGGTATCCGAAAAACCAAGAAAAATCTTATCATTCACCACATTCTTTAATTCATCATTTTCGAACAGATAAGGCAGCAACCGATACGTGTCATCTCCGCCAATCGCACAAAGAATCATATCCACTTTCGGATCTTTATATGCTTCAATCAGGTCAAGTGCCCTATCCTCAGGATGTTCCTTTATATACTCTATTCCTTTTAATGCATGCTCGGAAAACTTAACCTGAAGTCCCATATTCTTCAAACGCTCCATCCCGATCTTCAGTTCATGGGAAGCAAAAGACTCGCCGATGGTACCTCTTGACAAACTCACTATTTCAACGTTTTTTATCATATTGTATTTCCTCCATGACAGATTATTTTATATCATATCGAATGCCTCTGACAGCCCTAAGATACTCTCTGCGTCTTCAGGAATACCCTTTCCTTCGCATTAACATTCGCGCACGCGATATTACAGTTTAAATTTTTACCCCTCTGGGCTTAGGGGTAAGGTTATATCCCCTAGGGGTTGATTATTTATTTCCCTATAAGTATGAACGTTTCCATCTGATGTAAGCGCAAACTTTTTTATCTTGACAAATTCATTTTTCGGGAATAATATAAGCCATAAGAAATAGGTTTTCACCGGGTAGGACTTAGGTCTGACAGGACTTGCCTGTTTCTTTTTTTATTTCCAAAACATCATAAAGATATTTTTTCCCACTTGAAGCATGTCTGATCAGAAGTCTTCCCCGGAA
>JAEEGL014709341.1_pt1 | contig 17445 bp, 9 predicted proteins | sample 9134231 | NCBI WGS metagenome assembly JAEEGL01 (sample SAMN16246548, study PRJNA631951) | gut metagenome | biome: gut microbiome; feature: rumen; material: fiber-attached | host: Bos | place: Iran: Karaj | collected 2018-10
AGCTTTTACAGTTTTAGAATCACCTGAAGTTGGTACAATTGTAAATAAAATGTGGGTTGGTAGATTAAGACATGATGGTATTTTTGCATTTAGTTCACTTAAAAAATTTTTAGAAAGTCCTACTACAAAAGGAGGAAATGCATTTTTTGCTTTTGATAAAATTGATTATAATAAAACTTATTTTCATCAGTTAAGTCTTTGGGAAGAATCTTGTTCTTTAAGATATTATCCTGAATCTATTTCTAATATTTTATTAATTGTTTTGTATAATTTATTTATTTTTTTTCTTGTTACTGATGATGATGTTATGACTCATTTTAAAGATTTAAGTCCTCTTAAAAAAAAAATGCTTATTTGTTATATTATTTGGGTTTGGTGTATTGTATTACAAATTCCTTTACAAATTCTTTTTTCATCACTTTCAAAAAAAAGAAAATATAAAATTGATTTTTGGGGTTATATTGAAATTTGTATGTTATTAAGTGCTTTTTTAATTTTAATTGATACTGAAAAATTATTTCCTAAATATGATGAAATTGGAAATAGAATTCCTTCTGATGGTAAAAGTGATATGGCTTTTGTTATTAGAGCATCGATTTTAAGTGTAAATGATATTTTTGTTTGGTTAAGAATAACAGGAATATTATTAACATATAAAGAATTAGGTCCTTTAATTAGAATAATATATTTATTATCTATTGTAGCTGCAAAATATTTATTAATTTATTTAATTATTATGATTTGTTGTGCAACAATTTATACTACAATATTTTATAAAGCATCTAAACAATATAAATTATATTCAGTTACTTTTACTACTTTGTTTCAAGGTTATTTAAATAATTCTAAAGTTTTTGATTTTGATTATTATAATATGTTTGGTGCAATTTTATGTATTACTTTTGTTACTTGTGGAGGATTAATTTTAGTTAATATGTTAATTGCTTTATTATCTAATGAATATACTCAGTTAAGTAAAGTTGTTGATGCTGCACATAGAAGTGTTTTAATTACTTATTTTAAAAGATATAAATGGGATAAAAATTATGGTTATTTAATTTTACTTACTACTCCTTTAAATATAATAAATTTTTTTGTAATTCCTATCAATATTCTTTTTAGAGAAAAGAAAAAAAATTTAATCCAAAATAATGAAAATGAAGATTTTGATTCAAATGAGCAATTAGAACATAGAGATATAATAAAAATTGAAAATTCACGTCAACAACAATTTAATAAAATAATAAGTAGAATATATTATAGTATTTTTTATTTTCCATTTATATTTTTAATTGAAGCAATACCATCATTTTTTTTTATTCCAATTTGTTATTTTGTTGGAATATTTACAATAATAACTGAATATACTTCTCAAATTGATAATGCCCATTGGAAAGGTCATTTATTCACAAGTTTATTATGGATTTTTACTGGAATACCATATTTAATATATATTTATTTTAGAGATTTATATGAATTATTCAAAACTATGTTTCTAACTATTGATATAAATAATTATTCAAATGAAAAAAATAGAATTAAAGACTTTATAAATAAAAATGATATAAGAAATTTCCTTCAATTTATTCATAAAAGAGAAAAAACAGAACAAAATGATTTACATACTTTATTTATGGATTTCTTAGAATTTGAAAAGGAAAAAAAAGCAGAAACAGATAAAGAATTTAAAAACCAAGCAATATACATTCACAAATTAAGAAATGCTGGAAAAACAACATTAAAAAGAGAAATAATATCATTAGGTTCATTATGTGGTTCAAATAAGGATAATAATCAAGAAAATGAATTAGGTGGAAGATTTATAAAAAGAAATTTAATAATAATAGAAATATTAGAAAATTTTTTAATTGATGATGGAAGTGATAATTTCATAGTTGATATTGATAAAATGAAAATATTATTACCAAAAACAATGAATATAAATAATGCATATATTAAAAGATTAGTTCATACTGATATTGCAAGTTTAAATAAAGCAGTAAATAGAAGAAAAAATAAAGGAAATGCATTTTTACAACATAAATTATTAAATAAAATTGTTGGTTCTGTTATAAGATTAGATAAAGTAATTGATGCTGAAGGGAATAATGATCCTCTTCAAACTGAAGAAGCAAAAAAATTAAATAAATTTGAAATTGAAGAAAATGAAGATGATTTTTATTCTACTTTAGAAGATTTACTTAGAAATATTAGTAATGAAGTTGCTGAAAATATACATGAAACTGAATTAAAAATTAGTGAAGAGGAAAATAAAAATAAATTAAAAAATAGAAAAATTAGACAAAGTGCTGTTAGAAGGAAAGTTAGTAATTTAGAAGGGAAAAAAGTTATTGAATAAAGTAAATATAATTATATATTTTTAATTTTATTTTATTATTTATTTTTTATAATTTAATTATTTTTTTTATTTTTTATTTCTAATTATTTTTAAAATTGTATTTAATTATTTTCAAATTTAATTATCAAAATTATTTATTTATAATGAATGATCAAAAATTAAAAGAATGGGATAAATATAGTTCTGATAGTGAAGAAAAAGTTGAAGAAGAAATTAATAAGAAAACAAAGAATAAAAGGAAGAAAAAAAAACAACCCATTGAAGAAGAAAAAGAAAAAGAAGAATATAGTGAACAAGACAAATATTTAATTAATAAATTTCTTCCAATGGCAAAAAATTCTCTTGATGAATCTGAATTGTTTGCATTAATTAAATCTAAGAAAAGTAATCAAAAAGAAATCGAAAATGAGATTAAAAAGAAATTAAAATTAATAGAAGAAAAAGGAGAAGAATATGGCTGGACTGAAGTAAAAAAAAAAATTAAAAAACCTAAAGAAGATAAACAAGAAGATAAACAAAAAAAAATAATTAATAATAATACACAAAATAAAAATTTAAAGGAAATAAAAAATGATAAAACTAGTTTGAAAAAAACAAATAATGAGAATTTAAAAAAGGAAAAAGTAACTGAAAAAGATGAAACAAAAAATAACTACAAAAAAAATTATATAGAATATAATAATGATGATTATTATTTAGATCAATACAATTATAATAAAGTTAATTATAATAATAATTCAAATAATACATATTATAAAAAATATGATAATAATAATTATACACATATAAACAATTATTATTATAATAATAATTATTATGTTAATAAAAACTATTCAAATAATTATAATCCAGGATATAAAAAATATAATAATTACAATAATAATTATAATAATAATAATTATAATAATTATAATAATAATTATAATAATTACAACAATAATTACAATAATAATTATAATAATAATTATTATAATAATTATAATAGTCATTATAATAATCAGTATAATAATCAACATTACCATAATGAAAAATATAAAAATAATTATTCTAATTCATATAATAATCAATATTCAAAAAACCAATATAAAAGAAATTATTATAAAAATACCTATCAAGCTGTTGAGCTTGAAGATGTAAATTATTTAGAAAGTACTAATACTAATAATCAAAATATTGATGATGAAAATATATCAAACAAAAATTTAGAAGAAAATAAAGAAAAAATAGTCGAAAAAGAAGAAGAAAATAAAAATGAAGAAGAAGAAGAAAAAGAAGAAAATGAAGAGAAAGAAGAAAAAAAAACAGAAGAAGAAAAAAATAAAGAAAAAGAGGAGAAAAAAATAGAAGAAAACAATGAAAGAGAAGAAGAAAATGAAGAAGAAAAAGAAATAGAAAATGAAGAAGAAAAAGAAATAGAAAATGAAAAAGAAGAAAATATAGAAAATGAAAAAGAAGAAAATATAGAAGGAAATTATACTTTTGATGAAAATTTAAATATTCCCTCATCATTTAATATAATGGAAATATCAAAAGGTGGAGAATTTAACATAGAACCAACAACAAAAGAAATAAAACAAAAAGAAACAGAAAATAATCAAAAACAAAATACACAAAATAATATTAATTTTAATAATAATTTAAATGAATATCCATTTCAAATGATGAATCCTTATATGTTACAATATATGCAATATTTTCCACAATATCCTTATAGAAATTTTCCTTATATGAATTATATGATGTATCCTAATTTAATTAATAATAATAATTTTAGAAGAGGAAATAATGTTTTTCCTGGAATGATGCCTATGGTTGGTAATTATCCTATGCAAAATATCAAAATGGAAAATGATAAAAATATTAATGTTAGTCAAAAAAATCAGAAAGATGAAAATGAAGAAAATAAAAAATAAATTCTTTTTCATAATTTTGTTTTCAATTATTTTAAAGTAATAAAAATTTTAAAAATTTAATGAAAAATTTATAGGATAATTCTTCATTAAAAATAATTAATTTTTTTTTAAATAATATTTTAAAAAATAAAAATATAATTTAAATTAATATTTTTAATTATGAATTATTCAGAATATGAAAAGAATAAATACAAAAGTAAAACTTTGGAAATAAAACCATCAGAATTACCTTTCATGTCTTTTTTTTCATCAAGATATAGTATGACAGTAAAAATAAATGCAATAAATACATATAATTATTCAAAAAAAAATAACATTCCATTTTTCAATTTAACATTAGGATGTTTATTAGAAGGAATAAATGAAATTCCAGAATTTAAAAGAAGAATAATAAAAGATAAAATTATAGAATATGAAAAAATAAATGCAGTCACTCCAATATTACAGAAAAATAATTCAATAAGAGAAATAGAAATTGTTCCTATTTCAAATTTTGAAAATTTTAATAAATGGAATGAATATGTTCAATTTAAAAAAAATAATATTGAAGAATTCGAATATAAAATAAATGCTTCAAATAGAGAAGAAGAACCAATTGCAAATTTTTCTTGCATTCCTTGGATTAATTTTGAAAGTATGACTAATGTTACTTTTTCTTCTCATCAAATTATGCCTTGTATTAGTTGGGGTAAATTAACTGATGATAAAATTAGTATTTCTTTAACTGCTAATCATAATTTTATTTTTGGATTTCATTTTAAGTTATTTTATGAAAATATTGAAAAATATCTTTGTAATCCTCAATTGTTGGTTGAAAAAAAAAAAGAAAAATAATATTATTTAGTGTTTTTTTTTTTTAAAATTTTATTTAAAATTTAATTTAATTGATTATAAAATGTAAAAATATTAAAAATAGAAATAAAAATAAAAATTTAATTTAAAATTAATATGATAAAATAAGAGAGTTTGAAATCAGTTATATTCAAATTTCTAAAACTTTAAAGGAATGAGGTAATTTATTTTTATTATATTAATAAAATTTTAAAAAATATACTCAAATAATAAATCTTTTTTTATTCATAATTTATTCAAAATTGAATTTCGTGAATATATAAATGAATATTTTTTTTTCGCGAAAATTTATATTTTAAATAAAATTAAATAATATATAAAACCATAAAATATAGTTTGTATTTTTTTTTATATTAAAATGATAATAATTTATTAACTCATTATATTATATAAACAATAACATGAAATATAGTATAATATTATTTATTTTACCTTATTACAAAATATTCAATTAAGAATAAAAAATAGATTCCACATTAAAATTTCCACTAATAACTTCAATAGTTACAGAACGACTTTCAGAATTGGATTCCAAAATAGAAAATTCAATATCAGTAGCAGTATCTTCATCAATAGTTAAATTAGTCTCCTTATTATCATAACTAATTTTTAAACTGCAACTATATACAACTGCATTTTTAATAAATAAAGTTTTGAAAGTTTGAGTAAATTTAATTTTTCCTCCTTCACTAACAGTATAACTATGTCCATATAATGCAAAATTATTATTATCAACAATAACATCTCCATAATAATCAGGAAATTCAGGTGTTAATTCATTAAAAGGTCCTAATCTAAAATCTAAAATATTCATTGCAAGATAACCATTTCCATATACTTTTGATATAGTAAATTTAATATAATTAGTTGAATAAAATTGATCTAAATAATAATACATGTCAGTACTATTTATTTCAACATCAATATATTCTGCAATTTGTGTATATGTTGAATTATCATCTGAAATTTCAACTTTAAATGAACTTGGTAAATATGACATTGTTTTATAATACATATAAATATAATTAAATTTTGTTGGTTTAGGGAAATAAAGATACATTACTAATGGTTTTGATGATATTGTCCATCCTTTCCCTGAATGCATATATGTTGTCGTTAAACCATCTAAACAATATTCTAATTCATATGTTTCATTCCATGCAATCCAATTCTCATTTGTTAATTCTATTGAACTAAAATCCATTGAACGACTATATGTATATGTTCTTGGATAAGGGTTATCACTTTCAAAATGAGTTGAAGAAGTTAAATCCTCATCTATATTATGTATTTGAGAATCTAATGTTACTACTTCTGATATTACAGTTGTTTTTGATAAACCTATACGTAATTTTCTAACTATTGATGCAAATAAATATGCTTTAAAATAAATAATATCTCCTGTTTTAAAGGAATGTGTATAATAATAATTTTCACTAGTAAATGAATATGTATTTAAATTACCTGAAGTTCTTCCAATTTCAAAGTAATTATTTTCATTTTCTAATGAAATATATAATACACTAGTTCCTTCACCTCCACAATAACAAAGATATTCATAATCATCATCAACTAATATTTTACCATGATAATAAAATAAAGCAGGAGTTTCTGCAGCAATAAGATTAACTGAAGGGACCATATATGCTTTTTCATAACCAGTTAATCCATCTGCAATAACTTGATCTACATTAGTATAAGTAGTATCTTTTGGATATATAAGATAAAGAACTTCCTGCATAATTGTATTAATTCTGAAATTTAAAGCAAATTTAATAGTTACATCATCAATTGTTCCTTCATTATGTGTTAATTGTATTGTAAGATTCATAACTCCTGATTCATAACAACCATCTAAAGTATATAAATATATCATATCTGAAACTTTTGTTAATGTTCCATTTACTGGTGTAGAAAGACTTACTATTGTAAATGTAAAACCATTAGGTACTACTAAATTTTTAGTAAAATTTAAAGTATATGGAATTTGTTTAGAAATAAGGTATGGTTGAAATGTTTGAGATAATTTTTCAGTCCCAGTATCAGGATCAGTGTAATATCTTCCAATTTGATAAAGACAAGATGCAGGAATAAAAATAGGACATGATGAACAAGTATAACTTGTTAAATATTCACTAGAAACAGTAAGCATTAAAATAGTAGTATAATAATATTCAAAATTATATTTATATACTTCACTAATTGCTTTATAAAAAATATCAACACCTCCAGAACCACTATTATATTGACAAACTTTAATAAAAAGATCTTGACCAAATGAATCTAATAAAGGCATATAAACATTAATATTATTATCAGGAGCTGCAGTATAAGCATTTATTTCAGTTAAAGCAGTAACAGGATTTTGATATCTATGATTCCCAGAACTTTTTAATAAATAAGAAGTAGAATATTCATTTCTATGAATTGATATTTGAGTATAAAGTGTATATTCAAGAATATTAATTACATTATTAGTCACTTCATTTTGAACTGCTGAACTAATACCAAATTTTTGAAAATGATGATTATATTCATGAATAAATCCCCATGAACCATAAGATGTAAAGTAATCATAATCAATAGTGTATGTCGCCCAACCTGGAGGAACAACAGACCAATTTGCACCAATTAATGCAACAGCCACAGCTCCATCCATAGGAATATAAGGATCAAAAGCAAAATAAATTGAATAAGTATCTCTTGCACCATGAGGAATTTGTCTAGATACACTATTAATTTTATCCCAAACTAAAATATGTCTTTCCATATTATCATAATTTAAATGTTTAACATAATTATTAGTAATAGAAAATCTAATTGATACATCAGGAATATCAATATCACATATAGGAGGAGATAAATTATTCATTGCTTCAAATTCTTCTTTAGTAGTATAACCATAAATTAAATATCTATATCGAACAGCATTAGAAATAATAACACTAAACTTTTTAGGTGTAGAAGGGACTCCAATATAAATAGGACCACCAAAGAAATTTCCAACATAAGAAGTAGTTTTAGATATAGTAAAAGTATTAGTAATATAAGGCATACGAGAATAAGTTCTAGTATCAACTGAAATAGGATTAGGATTTCCAAGTAAATTAGCTTGTCCAATAATTATTTTAAATTCACCAATTGAATTTAAATCATCTTCACTAATTTCAATTTTAATAATTTCACCAGCAGGAGCATATAAACCAGTTATTGCAGTAACAACATTAGGATTAAATATAATTTTATATACAACAGCTGGTTCATCATCAGAAACATCACCTAAATACATTCCTATACTAGCAGTATGTTTATATAAATATTTCCCAGTCCCTACATCATTAAGAAGTAATTCACCACTTTCACTAATTGCATCATAAGTAGAAGAACTAGCAATTAATTCTAAATTTTCTGCTTTAACAGAAGATTTCAAATCAGAATAATTAATATCAAATGAACTACTATTCAAATAAATAGGATAAGCTTCCAAACCACCATTAGTAATTTGACTAGGTAATGTTCTAATACCTTCACCAATATATACTATTTTAACTTCATTAGCATGAGTTAATGATTTTAACTTAGCAGAAAATAAAATTGAATTACTAGAATCATCAGAAGAAGATTCAGAATCAGAATCTGAAGAAGACTCAGAATCAGAATCAGAATTAGAATCAGAATCAGAATTAGAATCAGAATCAGAATTAGAATCAGAATTAGAATTAGAATTAGTATCAGTATCAGAATTAGAATTAGTATCTGTATCAGAATTAGAATTAGAATCAGAATTTGAATTAGAATCATAATCATTTAAAATATCTAAATCATTAGAATCATCATCACTATCTTCATTATCTGAATTATTACTATTCTTTTTACTCACTATAATTGCTGCAACCACTATACCTACTATGACTACTATTCCGATGACAATTAATAAAATTTTATATTTTGATATGAAGCTTTTTATTGATGAAGTTTCGTCTAAATTTTTTGTTTTTCCTGTAAAATGGGCTTTTCTATTTTTTTTTTTGGAGAATATTCAATTACATTATTTTCTGTTGTGGGTTTTATGTCAAATGGTTGTTCTGTGGTTGTTGCGTTCATTAAATTTAATCTTTGACTACTTTGACCTTGATTTTTGATTAAAATTTGATTTGTGCTTTTTAATGATACTTGATCTAATGTTTCCATTTTTGTTTTGTTAAATTTTTTTTGAATATCTTATATCAAAATGTAATCAGTATTTATTAAGTTAATAATAAAATATTGAAATTATTTTTTTATAAATAAAATACTATTGAGCTAATTTCAGCTTTTTTATTTTTGATTAAATAAATTATTAAAAATTAATTATTAATATTATAAATTTACAAATTTTTTATTTTATTTAATTTTTTTAAGTATTTTATTTTATAAATTAAATATATGAAAGTTCAGAAATAATAAATAAATAAATTCAAATATTTAAAAATGTTATTTCATTTTGATAAAATACTTAAATTAATTTAGTAATAAATAAATTAAAATTATTTTCTATTGTATATTTAATAAAAAAAATGGGTTGTGGACCTTCAAATAATGTTAAAAAAATTGAAGAAGAAAGAAAAAAAAAAGAAGAAGAAGAAAGAAAAAAAAAAGAAGAAGAAAAAAAAAAAGAACTTTCAAAAATTGAAATGACTATTCTTCAATGTAAACAATGTCGTGATAATATGAATAAATATATAAAAAGAATGGGAGAAGCAGCAGAAAAAAAAAAATTAAAAGCAAAAGAATTAGTAAAACAAAAACAAAATGAAAGGGCAAAAATTTATTTAAAACAATGTAAATTATATAAAATGGAAATAGAAAATGCAGAAAAACAAAAATCAATAGTAGAAGAGCAAATAATGAAAATAGAATCAAATTCAACTTTACTTGAATGTCAAAATGTTCTTTCAAATGGAAATAAAATTTTAAAAGAATTAACAAATAACAATAAAATTGAAAATTGGGAAAAAATAAAAGATGATATGGATGAATTGAAAGAAGAGCAAGATGAAATTAATGATTTTCTTAAAAGTCATAATATGAATGAAAATGAATATAATGAAGATATTGAAAAAGAAATGGCAAATATGGAAAAAGAATTAAATTTACCTTCTGCTAATACTGGAGAAATTATTATTGAAGATAATAAAAAAAAAGAAGAAGAAAAAATTGCTATTTCTTCATAAATAAATATTTTTTTAAATAAATTTTTATTATAATTACTTATTAGTTTTATAATTATAATTATATTTTAGATAAATAAATTGTTTTACTTCTATAAAAAATAAATATTTCACAATTTTTATTATTAAATGAAATGGTAATATATATATTCTTTCAATAAATAAAAATAATTATTATTCTATTTGATTAGTATTAATAAATTTAGTTGTTTTTATATCTAATAATTTTTCTATATTTGATATTGAAATTAAAACTTGAATTGGAATTATAGAAAGCATATTTTTTGTTCTATAAATTGTACTATCTAATATGTTAATAAATGGAATCCAAACAAAAAAGAAAGCTATACTAATTATACAAATATAAATAATTATCATAATAATATATTTTTGATATTCATTATTTAAATATTTATTTAAAGAATCAATTGTGAGCTTCTTTAAATTATCTAAAAAAGGAATTATTATATTTGAAAACATTAAATTTACATTACTAAACATTTTTATATTAAAAATTTTTATTGGATCATTATTTGCATATGCTTCTGATTCTTTTTCATCAAGAGGCCATTTTTTAATATTTTCTTCTAATCCAGTTAAAGTTAAATTATTCATTGGTTTTGATATATCAATATAATTTTCAAACATTTCTTTTAAAAACCTTATTTCTTCAATAAAATATGAATTCATTATTAAATAACCAAATTTTGTTGCACCATTCATAAATTCAAAACATTCATTATCATCTAAAAAATAATCATCTAATCTATAATAACAGGGATCATGCTTAAAAATCATATTATACTTAGACAAGAAATTATATGGTAAATATTTTCGATTTTTATTCATATATTTAAAACAAATTTTTCTTGTTTGATAAATTTCTTCTAGTAAAACATTAAGTCTTGATAAAGAATTTTCTAAATAAACCATTGAATTGATATCAAATAAATATTCTCTAAATGAATTATAAAGTTCATAAAAACAACTTTCAATTAAAATTTCATTTTTAAAATATTGCCCATTTATTAAAATTTGATTTAAAAAGAAATAATAGAAAATAAAAATCAAAGTAAAAAAAACCATAATTATAATTAAAAAAATTCCTATGCGTATTTGAAATGATCCTGATAATTTACTTTTTTTATGAGTTTTCTGGATTTTAGTTTTTTCATTAGATTTTTCTGGTTGTATTATTAAATTATCTTTATTATGTTCTTCATACAAAAAGATTAATTCTTCATCATCTTCATCATCATCATCATCATTATTTAATTTATTATTAAAATATTCACATTTTTGAAGAGAAGCTTTTATAATATTTGTTTTAATTTTAAAAAACACTTCAATATAACTTTCTTTTTTTTTTATTACTTCTGAATAACTATAATTTATAAGAAAATAAATCAAAATTATAAAAAAATAAAGACTAGTGTATGCAATTAACAGTTCATTTTTTAAATTTTTTATTACTTTTTTTAATTCATCTATAACTATTTTACATAGATTATGATATGAAATTGAAATAATATTTAATGAATTAGTAATAAAAAAGTATGTATCTTGTTCAGTAGGAATTATTTTTTCAATATCTTTTAAAAGAATATTATACATTGCAGAAGATGATTCAATAATAGCTCCATAGATTGTTGTATTTATTTTTGATATACTTAAATCTTTTTGAATATTTTGAACATATATAATTCTTTGATATAATTGTTTAGAATTTGAAGAAGAAAATTCAAAAGTAGAAGAACATATTAAAACAATTAATTCATTAACTTCAATAAATACATCTTTAGTTCTATTAAATATTACCTCAATATACTCTTCTCTTGTTTTTCTTGAAGGAATTGAAGTATAATTTTCATTATTTAATAATATTAATTCTTTAATATAATATATTCCAATATTATTTAAAACTAATAATTGAAAAGAATTAGTTACTAAATTACCTATATTTTTTACATTTTTTGAAGAAATAATAATATAATATAAAGAAATAGAACCAATTCCTATTAATAATAAAAAAACCAAAACAGATATTTTTTTTAAAATTATTATACTTTTTTGTGATTCTTTTTTTGTTAATCTTTTTTCTATTTCTTGTTTTAAGGAATTTTCTGAATTATTTATATTAATATTAGAATTAGTTGATTGATTTATTTCTTGATTTTTATTTTTTAAATTTGTTTTTTGTTTATCTTTATTATTATTCTCATTTTCATCTTTTTTTTGATTTACTTCTTTTATTATTTTTTCAACTTGAGAAACTTTATCCCAATTTTTAATTTCCAACACAAAATGTTTTGAAAAATCATATTGTGAAAATTTAATCTTAGAAAAATTAACTTTATAATAACTATCATCTATTTTTGTTTTTGTTGCTTCACGATTTAAAATATTATTATTTGTATTTTCAATAATAATATTTTTTTTTTCATGAGACAAATTTTCATCATCATCTGAATATTCATCTGATTCTTCATATTCATCATCTTCATCTTCTTCTTTTTCTTCATTTTCTTCTTCTTTTTCCTTTAATTCTTTTTCTCTTATTTTTCTTTGTTTAATTTCTTTCATAACTTCTTTTTCCATATATTGTCTTAATGAATCACTTGCTTCATTCTCACTTCCTGTATACGCTAAATTATTAAGATTTAATTTAAAATTAAATGATGATAAAGGAACAAAATTTGGTTGAATATTTAAATTTGTTTTTGATATTCTTTTAATTTGATTAATCGAACTACTACTTTTTCTTTCTGGACCTGAATAAAAAAAAGATAACATATTATTTGATATTTTATTTGGACTTTCTATTTTATCAAATCGAAAAATGTATCCTTCTACCTTATTATTCATAATTACCTCATTTACAGATAAACAAAATGTTTTATCAATATATTCATTTTGATTTAAATGTTTATTATGAGGATTAAGAGAATTTTTAAAATCAAAGATTCCAGAAGAAATTTTAGAATCCATAATTTTAATTTTTCTCCAAATGACATTAACGGATTTTTTATATTTTGTATTTAAAATTGTTGTTTTTAAGTTTAATTTTTCTTCAGATGTTAATTCTTTACCTTCAATTACTAAACTAAGGAAATCTTCATAAAATTGTTTAATAAAAAAAGTAATTTCTACATTATTATTAATTAAATCCGAAGAAATTCCTAGAAAAGAAATTGAATTTGGAGTAAAATTAGTTATTAATAAATGTTTATTTGTTAATATATAACATGATGGTTTATTATTATCAATATGAGCTGTGTGAAAAAATGCAGAATTTTTTGAAACAGCCCCAATAAAATATAATTCATTATTCTCTGTTTGTAATATTGTTATTTTCAAATGTATTTCTATTAAATATTTTGATTTATTTTTACCAAAAACTTTTATTTCTTTTGTAACTAGTTTATTTATTGGAGATTCTTCACATTTTCTTTTAAAATCATTTATTTTATTTTTTAATAATTTTTTATGACTTTTATGGAAAATTTCAGGGATAATTATATTTAAATCTTCATTTATTAATTCTTCATATTCATAACCAAAAATTTCTGTTATACTTAAAGAAACATTTACAATAATTCCAAAAGTATCATCATTTGCAGAAACAATAATATATTGATATTTATCATTTAAATTTAAAAGATTAATATTTAAATCCTCTAATTCTGATTGTTTTATTAATTCAGTATATTCATTCATTTCATTTAAAATTGCCTTTAATTGTAATCCTTTTTCTTTATCATTTAATATATAATAATTAAAATCATAATATATTTTTAATACATCATAATCATTGGTTTTATAATTTTGCATTTTTTCATATATTTCATTTATTTCTTTTATAATTTTATTTATTTTTCTTCCACAGTTATTTAATTTAGATAAATCATCAGAACCTATTGAATGTGAAATTAATAATTGTGACCAAAAGTCACTATATAAAATAGATGCCCTTTTAATTAAACTATTAAATTGTAGGATATAATTTTTATACTCTAATTCTTTCATTGCTTCAAAATTTGTTGAAAAATCACCATTTAATTTACTTAAATCTTCATCGATGAATCTTTTAGTTCTATAAATTATAAATTCTTGTTCAAATGAAATTGAAATGTTATTAAGTGCATCTAAAATTTTTTGTGCTTCTTTAGTTTTATTCATTTTCTTATGTAAAAATAAAGCATATGTATATCTAATTTCAATTGATTTTGGAAATCGATTTAAATTATTAAAAAATAATTCTTCAATATGTTGGTATAAAAATATTTTTCCGTTACTTCCTTTTTTAATTGATTTTAAATATTTTTTCAAAGCACAATGTTTATAAATACATTTTTCTTCATATAAAGAAATATAACCTTTTAAAGTAATAAGACAATTTCTATCACTATCTTTATTCTCAATTAAATATATTAACATTTTTATATTGCTTAAAAACTGAAATTCAGAATAATCTCTTTTTAATATATTTGTAATATTATTTACAGTTTTAATATTTTTTATTAAAATGATAAAACAAAAAATAGGTTCTGTAATAAAAAAAATTCCTAAACAACCATCAAAAAGCATATTTTTTGTAACTTTTCCAAAAAATAAAATAAAAGAGGCCCACCATAAACTCAAAGATAGAAATTGATGCATAAATATTAAAAATACATTATTATATCTTGGATAATTGAAATTTAAATACATTAAAAAGAAAGTTAAAATATTACATGTTATAATTAGAAAAATATGTGATTCTTCATTAGCATCAAAAGATGTAAAAATTATTGTAAGAAAAATTTTTGTAAAACAAAGAAAAACTTCTGGTTTAGAAGTCGTTTTTGAACATATATTGTTTGAACTTTCAAAATCATATTCATAATAAATTGTTATAGACAAAAAATTTATAGGAATAAATAATAAAATACTAATCACAGAAATAATACTATTAATATAATAAATTACACTTTTACATTTTAAATCATCTGAATAATTACTAATACCATCTTTTGAACAATCAAATGTTGATAAAAAAATAAAAAAAATAGGAAATAAAAAAGTATTTGATGCTAATGGAATTATTATTCTTATAATTTTTATTGGTAGCTTGATATTAAAAAACCTTTTTCTTAAATATTGAATTATCAGATATAGATAAAATATGAAAATAAGTAAATTAATAAATACACAAAAATAATATAATGTTAAATACATTATTTTGTTTCCTTTAGTTAGTGTAATCAATAAAGAGTTTCTTAATAAAGAACTTATTTTACTATATGATATTTTCTTTTTCCACTCAATATCAAACTAAATTCGTTATATATATATTATTTTTTTACATAATAATTAAATGGAAAGTATAATAATTGAATATATTGAATTAATATATTTAAACATTCTAGTAATAAATTTGATTGTATATCCTTTAATAGATGAAAGAACATATTAAATAAAGCATGTTTTATTTTTTTCATATATATATAAAATGTAGTCTCAGAATTTGATAAATGAAGTTTTAAAAAATTTTCTTTTGATTCAAGTAATGACATTCAAATATTTATTTTAATTTTTCTTTATTAATTTTTATTTGAATGGAAGATTAATATTGAATATATTAAATTTTATTCAAAGATAATTAATTTATATAAATATTTATTATATTTTTGAGCATTTTTGATCACTTTTTAAAAAGAAATATAATATAAAAAAAAGTTTAAAAATTTTTTTTATAATTTTAATATGATTTTTAAGTATAATATATAATGATTCTAAAATATTAAAATTATTATATCTAAAAATAAAACAACTTTAAAAATTAATCTTTTTTTAATTTTTCATTTTCATAATAATCATTTGTATATTTATTATTTTGTTCATCATTTTTATTTTTTAAAAGTAATGATACACCATAAGGAATTCCTATAATAGGACATGCAATTAAAGCAGCTCCTAATGCAATATTTTTGACTGAAAAATTATTTTTAAAAAAATCAGAAAATGAATTTTCAGTTGACATAATTCTTTTTTTATATATTTAAAAAGTTGTTTTTTTATATACCAATTATTTAGGATAATTATTCGTTTTTTGAAATTTTTTTTTTAATATATAAAATTTTTGATTAATAAAAATAAATTATGAATTTTTTAATAAATTATAATTTATGGAAAATAAACAAATACCAACAATAAATATTAATGTAAATTTCGAAAATAAAAATTATCAAATTTTAGTAAATTATCTTATTACAGTTGGTCAATTAAAACAAACAATATTAAATTATTTCCAAAAAAATACAATGAATTATAATTTATATTATCAAAATATAAAAATTAATTTAAATGATAACAGGCCAATTTCTTTATTTTTTTATACTGATAAAAAACCTCTTTTATTTCTTTTAGATAAAAAAACATTATTACCATTACAAAAATTAACATCAAAAATTACATTATTTACAAATTTAAAAGAGGATAAAGTACTTAAACAATTAATTAATTTTTTCCATATAAAAAATATACCATTTTATGCAAAAGTAGAAAATTCAATAAATGGAATTTATAATATTGAATTTAAAAATGAAAAAATAGCAGAAGAATTTAAAATATTTTTTGATAAAAATACAAAAAAAAATATAAATTATTTAGGAAAAAAAAAAATTCATAAATCACTTTCAACAAATATTGTAAATAAAAGTGCATATATTAAAAAAAATAATTTTTACTTTCCAAAAATTAATGTAAAAGAAAATTCATTAGAAAAAACAGAAAGAAAAATAATAAAAAAAAATAAAGATAATTATCAAGGAATGTATTTATATCCATATATGTCACCAGAAGAAAAGTATTTAAAAGAAGCCTATAATGATAAAGTTAATTGGATTTGTAAACAAAATTTTCTTGTGAGTGTTGGACATTATAAAATGAAAGATAATTTTATTCAAAATTATGTTATGGCAACCCCATCTGAACCTCCTGTTTGTCATAAATTCAGAGAAGGAAATAAAAATAAATGGATTAATAAAACAGGTTTTTTCCTTTAATTTTTTTATTAATGGAATTTTCTATATAATAAATTTATTTGTGTAATTTTTATAGGAATATCATA
>JAEEGL015967855.1_pt1 | contig 17445 bp, 18 predicted proteins | sample 9134231 | NCBI WGS metagenome assembly JAEEGL01 (sample SAMN16246548, study PRJNA631951) | gut metagenome | biome: gut microbiome; feature: rumen; material: fiber-attached | host: Bos | place: Iran: Karaj | collected 2018-10
CACTTCTCTGCCTCCGATGATGCCTGCTACCTCACGAGCCAGATCATTCGCCCCTCCGATATGTCCTGAGAGTACGGAGATGGCGTTTAGCCCTAAGCTATCCACACACACCACAGCAGGATCTTCGTGTTTGTCGTTAACAAATGGTGCAATGGTTCGAACGCAGATACCCATTGCTCCAATGAAGATAAAGGCATCCTGCTTCTGCCATTCCTTACCCGCTTCTGAGCGCTGAATCACTTTGGCTTTCAGCTCCCTTTGCAGCGTCGAGGCAATCTCACTTCCTGCCTCACTGATTTGTATGATTGCTATATTCATTTTTTCATCCGATGAACTTCAGGAAGGCCTCTGCCTGTGCCTTCAGTGATGCGATCTGCTCTTCGGTAAGAATCATACGACCTTCAGTCCATGCCTCTAGGTTCAGCACGATGCCCGTTTGCTGTTCCATCACATCAGCCTTGAGGAGCGTGAGCAACTCCGTCAGCTTCTCACGACATTTCGCTGTAGCCATCTTGCCACCAGCACCAGTCAGGGCGATTTTCTTTCCGTTGATGACTGTTGGGGTCTCGTAGTCGCCAGCCACCAGCGGGCGGGAGAGCCAGTCGAACAGGTTCTTCACGTGTCCTGGGTAACTGAAATTATACTCAGGCGTGAACACCCAGATGCCATCAGCCTCTTTCACCGTAGCACGCAGACGACCTACGGCCTCTGGTTCAGGAAACTCAATATCTTGATTGATAAGCGGCACATCAGAATAGTTTAGATAAGTCACTTCGGCCTGACTGCCAATCATCTTCTCTGCCTCAAGAGCCAATTGCTTGTTGAAGGACTCTTTCCTCAACGACCCAATGATAAATAGGATTTTCTTCATAACTTTGTGTATATATTGATTTCTAGATTTGCCTACAAAAGTACAAAATTAAACTCACCTAGCCAAATAATATTCAGAAAATGACATGGAAATTAAAATAATTAGCAAATTTGCGAATTGTTTGCGAATTTATTATTATCTTTGCACCCGTCAAGTATAATTAACGACAATGAATATAGAATTTGATAATGCGGCTTTAGAAGAACTCTACACCAATGGTGAAACACAAGATCATCAATACAAGCGCTTACCAAAGAATATCATTAAGCGATACATTAAGGTGGTCAACTACATCAAAGGTGTTAGAAGACTGGAAGATCTTTTCCTTATCAAGTCGCTCCACTATGAGAAAAAAAAAGGTGACCTGAATGGTGTTGATGCTGTCTGGATCAATGATCAATATCGCCTTTTCTTTTATAGTTCACCAGACGAAACAGGCATTATTGTAAACGCATTGTTATTTGAAATATCAAAGCATTATGAGTAAGAACAATCCAACCCCATTTGTAGCAACACATCCTGGTGAGATGATTAAGGATGAGCTAAAAGAACGTGGTATGACTCAGAAACAACTCGCTTCTGAGACAGGTATCAAAGCCTCAGTACTTAGTGAAACAATCAATGGAAAACGTAATATATCACTCAACGTTGCTGTAGCTTTAGAAAAAGCTCTTGGTATCCCTGCTGATATCTGGATGAATATGCAGACTCAATACGACCTCGATTCTGCCCATATAGCAGAGCGTGACAATCAGCGCGAGACAGTTTCTGTCACAATCCCTGTGCGCGATCGCAACCTCTTGCAGGAATTAGTTCGCAAGTTCGGCTGGGCATGTGTGTTCTAGCATGAAATATTACTAAGTTCACACAGTGATAGGCATGGTTTAATTTCTGTTCACATAATCGATATCTGGGACACCCGAATGAATCCCAACACCCAGGTTAAAAGAATAAAGATATAAAATACTTGGGACCTGAACTATAATTCAGGAAAAAAATCACAGCCCCCAATGGTCATAGACGGATAAGAATTTAATTGTAGGCTAACTTGCAAAAAATGGAAGAAATAGAATACGACAATATCGGAATTGACATAATTGAAACGAACAAGCATGTTCTTGAGTTATGTAGTAGAATCCTTACTCAATATCAAGATGTTTTAAATAAGCGAGAAAAGGATATTTGTAAGCATCTGCTTGAGGGACGATCAAGAAAATGGGTGGCTGATACTTTTCAAATGACAAGCGAGCGTGTTCGGCAAATCTTCTACAAATGCATTATTAAGTTGTCTGATGCTTACAGAGAAGAATTAAACAAAACCGAAAAGCTTGTAAAGGAGAATGAAAAGCTAAAACATAGGTTATTTGTTCTTGAACAAGAAATGCTATCTTCTAAAACTAGGAAGGACACAGAGACATTATCGAGTAAAGAACAGGCACTTTGTGTGAATGCTTTAAAGTTATTAGATGTTCCTGTTTGTTTTCTCCCTTTATCTTCTCGAGCTATTAATGTCCTGGAAGCTGCAGAGGTTCAAACCTTTAAAGATATTCCTATGCTTCCCGTAGGGCTACTTTATAGCATAAAGCGATGTGGAAGAAAAACTATTTATGATATAAATAACTATCTTTCAAAGTTCAATTTGAAGTTTGGAATGACTTATGACAATATATTATCATCGATGGCTGGGTTGTCAAATGAAGATATTTCCTTAGATAATTATGGTGATTATAGAGCGAAGAAAGAACCAATAGTTCTTTGTCAAATAAAACCTACTAAAGAGCCAATAGATCAATTGACTTTGAGGCAATTCTGTGGAGAGATGGGTACTGGAAAAAAGAAAAAAAAGAAATGGGGTGGTATAATTGAGCGTATTTTATTAGATAATCAAATCGATACGCTGGAGAAGTTCCTTGCTATGAAACCATGTGAATTTGAAGCGCTAAAAGGTGTAGGCCCTGCTGCACTTAAATATGCGAAAATGGCTTTTGATCATTTTGGGATAGAGTGGAGTGATGATTCCTATGAGAGCCACGATATCAATATTACGGTGACGGATTGATCTCTTCTTGAATGAATTTTCCTAGAAATCTAAATGCAACTAAAAAGAAAATGGCAGGGAATTTAGAAATCTCTGCCAAATGAGATAGAATGGTCTTAAACCATTTTGTAAATTTCTGTTGTTGATTTTTTTATTTTCTTCTCACCCAGTATTTGTGTGAGTCGGCACCTTTGGTGGTGATGCCTGATGATGGGTCGTTCACAAAGGACGCTAGTTCTCTTGAGGCTGAACTGCGGCTGATCTTGTTCAAGTTGGCATATTCCTGAAGCGTGATAAATCTATTCTTGTCGATATGTTGGAGGGCACGCTGCAAGCGCTCCTGAGGGGTGTATGAAGAGGAAGAAATAGGGTTGGAAGATGTATGCTCGAAGCTGTTTCCTTTGTTCATTTCTTTCACCAACTTTTTGTCTGCCTTGAAATTGATGCCCTTGATTTCCACATGACGGTATTTGGTCTTTGGTTCTGTCTGCGAAGTTTCTTGAGTATTGGCATCTGCCTTGTTGTCAGAGAATTGCAGCGATAGCGAGAATACACCCAGATTGTCGATCTTCAAGCTGTGACCCATTGGGAGATATGCTTTCATCACAGTGGATAATGTGTCGAGCACACCTCGTATGGTGCCTTGACTGAATGCTGGTGAATACTTGTTGATGAGTTCCACAACCTTGTCGTTGTCGAACTCCGTATAGACTTGCATCTTGGGGAATATTCTCCCTTTCTTGTTGTTTCCCATGCCCTCGGGCATGTCCTTAATAATATATTTTGCCATCATACGAATTAATTTATATTTCAAAGTTTGAGATGTCTATCCCAAAGTTTGGTATATACATTCCAAAGTTTGGTATGTGCATCCCAAAGTTTGAAACGGAAACTTGATACAAAGAAAGTGCCTTTTTCTTAAAGCACCAAATGATGATTGAATTAAGTTTAATGATTAGCCTATTTATCAGAATGATAATATGCCTTGAGGATCTCGATGGGATGGTTGTCGTTGAGGATAATCTTGGTGGGTGAGGTCTGGCTCAGATTTAGTTCCTGACAGGCTTCGTCCCACAGCTGATGACTGTCAGTCTTGACAAGAGGTGCCTTGACGCTGTTCATCACGATGCAGCCATTATCCGACAGAACAGTTTTTACCTTCGCCATGATTTCTTTCAGATGACCTCCGTGACCTCCGATAAACACGGCATCTGGATGAGGAAGGGCTGAGAGGTCTGTTCCCAGAAAATCGCCGATATGGATGTCGATGCCTGGGGCTCCAAACTTGCGGATGTTCTCTTGGATGATCGCCTCGCACTCAGGACGGATCTCGAAGGCGCATACTTGCAGATGCGGGAACTGCAGACGGGCTTCGATAGAGATGCTACCTGTGCAGAAACCGATGTCCCAGAAGACATTCTTCTTGCGTAATTCGAGGGCTTGAAGTGTCAGCAGACGGATAGGCATCTTTGTTATCATCTTTTCTCGTCCGTCGAGTAGGGTGAAGTCTGAATCGGGGATGCCGAAAGTCCTTTGAGAGAGTTGCCCCAGACTCTCGATAATCAGACAGTTCGGATTGGAGAAGTCGCATTGGCTTGCCTCCTCAAGCGATAAGGTTGTGACCTTTTCGAGTGCAGGATTTCCCAGATGCTCACCCACATGCATCTGATAGCTGGTGTAACCATAGTCTATCATGCGCTGGGCAATCGTTGCAGGGGTGTGCTCCTTATCCGTCAGGATGCCGATCTTTGCAGTCCGTTCTATCAGTGCCTTGTCGAACTCAGGCCAAGGGCGACCTGTCAGCGACACGATACGCATGTCGTGATAAGGTATTACCAGACGATGGGCCAACAGCTGCAGGGAGTTGAAAGTGGGGTAGAGTAGGATCTCTGCCTCAGGCATCTTCCGCCGGATGGTGTTGGCAAAGCCGAAGAACAGGGGATCGCCACTGGCGAAGACGATGATATCAGAACTGAGTGACTGGTACTGCAAGAAGACAGCATCGAGTGGGGTAGTGATGTCGATCCATTGGGCATCAGCAGGCAACAGTGAAGCTACAATCTCATGATGGCGCTTGCCACCAGAGAAGATCTTCCCCTGCTTGATAATCGCCAATACCTCTGCGGAAAAAATCGGCTCTGGCGCATCCGAAATCCCAATCACGATAAACTTCATAAGTCACGACCTGGTTTAAGTTGGGCTGCATCATCGAAGGTCAGGATGGCGTTGCAGAGCGTAGTAGCTAGATTAGAGCCTCCTTTTCGTCCTTCGACGATGATTTTGGGGATGTTGCGGAAAGGTTTCACCATGTGCTTTGACTCACGCACATGTACAAAACCTACTGGGGCAGCGATGATGCCAGCAGGATGAGCCTTGCCCTTGCGCATCAGGTCGCAGAGTTCCATCAAAGCAGTGGGGGCATTGCCAAAGGCAAAGAGTGCGTCAGGGTGCTCCTCTACAGCTAGACGGATGCCAGCCTGCGTGCGAGTGATACCCTGTGCTTGCGCCATCTCTGCCACCCGTGGATCGCTCAGGTAGCATTTCGCCTCGACACCCAAGCGCTGAAGGGCTCCTTTGCGGATACCACTTGTCACCATTGTCACATCTGTCACGATGGTTTTCAGCGTTCCATCCTTTACCTTATTATATAATTGCTCCACAGCTTCTGAATCTGTATAAAGGATATCCTCCATATCGAAATCGGCAGTGGTGTGGATGGCGTGAAGCAATGCCCATTTGTGGTCGAGTGGGTAGTCTTTCTTTAATTCGCCAGATATGGTGCGGAACGATTCTATCATGATATTTTGTCCCTTGTTCAGACCCCTGTCGTCCCCTAACTTAGGGGACAAAGTATAGCCACGAGGGGTTATGAATTTGTCATCAGCAATATACGACTGGGAATTGCCAATCAGAACAACAGTAAACATGTCGATGTCTTCAGGATCGAAGGCACCAAGAGTGGTGACTTTTACTTCCTGTTCAGGGCGCCCAGCCTGACGCACATAGCCTACTGGTGTGTCTGCGGAACGCTCCATCAGGAACAGCTCCTGCAAACGGTAGAGTTGCCAGTAGCGTCCATGCGATTTGGGGTTATAGATGGCTGTCACGAAATCGCCTGTTGCCGCAGCCTTGATACGACGCTCTATCACTTCCCAAGGGGTCATCAGGTCTGAGAGTGAGATGATACAAGTGTCGTGGCCTATGGGTGCGCCTAAGAGTGAGGCAGCTTTCTGGAATGCCGAGATGCCTGGAAGTGTCTCGATGGTGATGTCTGAGCCTTTGGCTTCTGCCATCTCATAGATCAGTGGTGCCATGCCATATAGACCTGCATCGCCAGAGGAGATCACCACTACCGTCTTTCCTGTCTCTGCAATGAGGAAAGCCTGTTCGGCACGTTCACGCTCTTTCTTCATGCCTGTGTCGATACACTCGCATCCCTTCTTGACATACGATTCGATAAACTGGAAGTAGTATTTATAGCCTACTATTGCATCAGCCTGTTGTACTGCTTCGAGTACAGCGGGTGTGATGTCTTCCTTACTACCAGGTCCGATGCCTGCAATGATGATTTTTCCCATATCAGCTGCAAAGATACAAAAAAAGCTTGTAATAAACGAGGGATTTTGGAAGATTAACGCAATTCGACCGTAAATAAAGGCAATCAGGGGAAAATCGAGGAAGTTCAAAAATCGGGATTACGCAAAATTGGGAGGATTGGTGAAGAAGTTAGGTTGCCAAATCGTAACCCTGAAAACAGGTTGGGAAGCGGGGTTAAACTTTGTTAATCGGCTACGCAATTCTGGGAAGAACGGCGCATCATTCACCGCCCGTTTCAACTGCCTCAAACTGCTATATTTTGCATAGCGATGGATTCCGAAAAAGAATGTAGTTTTGCAGCCGGAATTAAAAAACGTAAGTGAAGTATGAGCAGATCAACTTTCAAAATCTTGTTCTACGTGAACAAAAGCAAGGAGAAACAGGGTATTGTTCCAGTGATGGGACGAGTGACAATCAACGGCACCCAAAGCCAGTTCAGTTGTAAGAAGTCTATCCCGCTTGATATGTGGGACGTGAAGGGCAATTGTGCCAAAGGACGCAGCAAGGAGGCTTTGCAGATTAACCGCGACCTCGACAACATTAAGGCGCAGATTATCAAGCACTATCAGCACCTGTCAGACCGAGAGGCTTTCGTAACAGCCGAGATGGTGCGCAATGCCTATCAGGGCTTTGGCAGCGAGTACGAGACACTTCTGTCGGCATTCGACAAGGACATCGCCAATCAGAAGAAGCGTGTGGGAAAGGACAGGGTTGCAAGCACCCTGTGGGCCATGCAAAGGTCACGAAAGGATGTGGCTGAGTTCATCCAATCTCATTACCGTCGCACGGATATGTCAATGCTGGAACTGACGCCAGAGTTTATCAAGGACTTTTCCGTTTACCTCAGCACAGACCGGGGACTGGCCAACGCCACCATCTGGCAGCGCTGCATGTGGTTGAAGGGTGTCGTGCTGAGGGCGCACTATAACGGCAAGATACCCCGCAATCCCTTCGCACAGTTTCACATCAGCCCCAACTGCAAGGAAAGGGAGTTCCTGACTGAGGATGAACTGAAAGCCGTCGTGACGCATGAGTTTGAGGACGATAACCTCGCCTTCGTTCGTGACATCTTCGTCTTTGTCTGCTTCACCGCCCTCTCGTTCATCGATGTGAAGGAACTGACTACGGACAACATCGTTGACATCAACGGTGATAAGTGGATCATCGGGCACCGTCACAAGACGGGTATCCCCTTCCAAGTGAAGCTGATGGACGTACCCTTGCAGATTATCGACCGCTACAAACACCTGCAGGAAGACAAGTTGGTATTCGGGAAAATGAACTACTGGTCGATGTGCAAGAAACTGAAAAAGGTCATGGAAGCCTGTGGAATTGAAAAGCAGATTTCATTTCACTGCGGCCGACACTCATTCGCAACGCTGGCGCTTTCAAAAGGGATGCCCATTGAGAGTGTGAGCCGTGTATTAGGACATACGAACATCGTCACGACACAGATATACGCGAAAATCACCTCTCAGAAATTGAATGCAGACCTGACCATGCTTGGCGACAAACTCAACGCATCATTCAGTAACATCAAAATTGCATAGCCATGAAAAGAGGAATCATCAGAATGACCGAAGGCGGTCAGGTAACCATGCCACAGAAAGACGTGTGGATGACAACGGAAGAGATAGCCGACATGTTCGGACTCCCAGAGGCTTTAGTCTATCGTACTATCCGCTCCATCTACAAGAAGAGCGAGTTATATGAGCATGAGACGGCGGAAAGGATTCCCTTCCCCGGTCATGAGGCAGACGGTTGGACGGTAGATGTCTATAATCTGGACTTGATACTCTACCTTACCTACAAACTGCCCAGCCGTAATGCACGGATATTCCGTAGGTACATGACCAACAAGGCTTACGAGCGGAATCCATACGAACACATCTGTATCATCGTTGACGACGTGGATTTCCTGCGGAATATAGTAAAGGGGTAAATCTCCCAAGGAATATCTTATCAACGCAGAAAGACGGATGTCATGCCACCAATCTGGCAAACATCCGCCTTTCTGCTTTCTCAGTCCCATTGAGGGAATCTTACAGGCAATTTACTACTCTGCTGACTTACTGGCAGGATGGTAGCACCTTTGCAACAGAGCCTCCAGATCGCTCTCTCGATAGAGTATCTTTCCTCCCAGAACATAGTAGGGAATCACCCCGTTGTTGCGGTACTCCTGCAAAGTCCGTCGGCTGACCTTCAGCGCCTTTGACGTCTCATCGTCCGTCAGGTAGCGCTCCCCGTTCAGCATCGGGCGGTACTTGCCCGTCACGTCCTCATAGAGTGCAAGCACATCCTTCATGCTCTCCAGTACCTTCTTCACGCCGACATTGCGGCCCATAATCAGTTCATCCATCATGGCTGCTGCATAAAGATTACACACTCTGCTGTCCCTGTTCGCACTGCTTACTCTGTCTTGCCTCCTTGTCGTGTGTACGCCAGCAGGCGTCCTTCTTCCTGTCGTTCACCTTGTGCATGATCTTCTCAATGTCCTCCGGCTTGTAGTAAATCTTACGCTCAATCTGAGAGTAGGCAAGCGTCCCGTTGTCACGGAGCGTCTGCAACGTTCTAAGGCTGATGTGCAGTGAACTGATCACTTCGCTGTTGTCGAGCCACTTTCCCATTTTCTTGTCTGTTCCCCTGTTGGCCATTGCCTTCATTTTGTTGACAAAGCTGTTGAAGCCCGTCTGCAGTTCCTCGTAGGCACTGCGTTCAATAATAATTGCGTCCATATTTTTTTTATCTTGTTAATGATCTTTCGTTTCCGCCTGCAAAAGTAGGCACTATTTTTATCACTCTTTGTCACCGTTATATCATCGTTATAGAAATTTTCTTTCTCTTTCGGTGATTTCCCGTTTCCGTCTGCAAAGGTAGGCATTCCGTTTCCGACTTCTTACCACCATTTTAACACCTTGGAAGAACATTTCTTTCTCTTTTGGTGTTCCGCATCCATTTCTGACGGTGCAAAGGTACTTTGTCCTGACGAGACCGAATGTCAAGTTGATATCAAGTTGACATCGATTTTTTTGTTTGACGGTGCAAATTTACCCTGTCTTTACGAGACCGATTGACAAGTTGTTAACAAGTTGTCATCACATTTCCCGTTTTTGACGATGCAAAGTTCAGCATTTCCAAGCCATCGGCAATGGATTCCCAGACTCATGGCACGATATGTCGCGTCCGTGTCGTCGTATGTCACCTGTCACTGCCAGTTTTCTTTTTGCAGTTGCAAATTTAGAAAGGTTGTCTCCATTTCCAAAGGTCATGTCATCCTATGGCTGCAAGTGGCGGCTGGTTGTCTGTAAGTGGCGGTCTGCAGCCTTTGGGTTTGCCTTATTTCCAGCGCGAAATTACGCATTGTATATCGGGCCGCCAAATAATTGAGGCAGTTGGCTGTCATTGTCCTGTATTCGCTACGCCAGAACGGCCAAGGATAACAACAGAATCGGGAGTAGATACAATCTATGCTTTGTTTCCTGTGTATGCAGTGACAACATCCGTAACGTGTAGGTCCCGCCCTACATACCTACGGACGGATGGACTACGGGATGGAAGGACTACAAGACGGATAGACCACGGGACGGAGGGACTGCCATCCCTCATACAAAACGGCTACACATTTCATATAATATATACAGAGCCTTGCACTCTATGGTTGCACAGAATACAGAGCAGCCTCAGACAACACCGCCAGCCCTGAAAAACCGCTTTGCACCGCATAGCCACTTGTCAGAATGCAGAAACAAGCTACCGAAAAAAGCCGATTTTTCAAGACCATGCGCAGAATGGGGCATCTAAACCCAATCTCTTGGCAGTATAAACAAGGCACATTACATTTGCACACGATAATCGGTCAGCAGTGCATACTCTGACCATAGTAGTAACATAAAAAGCAAAGTAAAATGCCAAAGAAAGAAAATGGAAATTTCACGGAAGCAGAACTCAGGGCATTCACAGGTGAAGTACCCGTAGCCTCTGAGAGTAAGAAACAAACGGAGCAGTCAGGACTCAGTCCCGTTACTGCTCGGAGTACGGTCACCAGTCCATTGGCTGAGGCGACGGGAGATGAACAGGGCAAGGAATCTCTTTTCCCTGCCGTTAGAGAGGATGCTGAACTATCCCCTACATCTGTACCTTCCCCGACGTCTGACACGTCATCCACAACAGTCCGACGAATAAGCAGCAAGCAGCGCAAGTTGTCACTTGATGAGTACCGTGCCACCTTCCTTCAGGTGCCGAGGATCGTCAACCGCCGCCCCGTGTTCGTCAGCGAGGAAGTCCGTCAGAAACTCGACCTCATTGTCCTCCGCCTGTCAGATACGCGACGGATGAGTGTCACGGGACTGCTTGAAAACATCTGCCGTCACCACATCACCATGTATGAAGACGACATCGAGCAGTGGCGTAAATTGTGAACGATAAGACCGAACCAAAAGACTAAGGGAGTGGCATTGACGCTGAAAGCGGCATTTGGTCGAAGAACATAGTTCCGAGAGCAAGCAAGGTTGTGTTTTCGTAACCCGAAAACTACCTTGCCCGCTCTTTCAGACGGGACAAATCCGCTCCCGACGGTCGCAGATTTCAGGGTTTGGTTACTGACGTAAGATTACACAGATAACAACATAAGCAATGACAATAATGGTAACAGGAAAAACAAAGGAAACAGAAGCCGAGGCTAACAGCCAACGGCACAAGGGAGGCAGACCGACACTGCCGAAAGCCCGCAGACGATCGAAGTCCGTCACCGTCAGATTCTCGAAGATTGACTACGAGACGCTACGGGTAAGATGCAGGAAAGCAAACCGACGGCTTTCGGAGTACATCCGCGAGTCCGCCCTGCAGTCGGAAGTCGTGATGCCTCATACGACGGAGAACGCAAGCCTCTACCGTGAACTTGCAGGGATGGCTAACAACCTCAACCAACTGGCAAGGCTCAGCCACCAGACCAGCCTCTACCATACAAGCAGGAAGGTGGACGAGGTATTGGAAAGAGTTCTGGCGATTATCAGCGAGTATAAACAGGGAAGGGAGGGAAACGGATGATAGCCAAGATAGTGAAGGGCGCATCTTTCCGTGGATGCGTCCAGTATGTGACGAGTAAGGACAATGCGACGGTGCTGGCCTCAGACGGTGTGCTGCTCGGCTCTGTCGGCAATATAGCGGACAGTTTCGAGTACCAGAGAGGGCTTAATCCGAGATGTTCAAAGCCTGTCGGACATATTGCTTTGAGTTTCAAACCGGAGGATAAGGAGAAACTGACGGACGGGATGATGACTAAAATCACACGGGAGTACATGGAGCTGATGGGCATCAGGGACACGCAGTTTCTCCTTGTCAGGCACCATAATACGACCAATCCGCACTGCCATTTAGTGTATAACCGTGTCGATAATAACGGCAAGATTATCTCGGACAAGTTTGAGCGGAAGCGCAGCGAGAAGGTTGTCAAGCAACTAAAAGACAAGTACGGGCTGACCTATTCCGACGGCAAGGGACAGACGAGGACGGAGCGGCTGCACTATACGGAACGCACGAAGTTTGAGATAAAGAATGCGGTTAAGAACGCCTTAATGGGGGCAAGGAATTGGCAGCAGTTCACGGACAGGCTGAAACAGCAGGGTGTCGAAGTGGAGTTCAAACGACGCAGGGGTAACGACGATGTGATAGACGGGATCACGTTCATCAAGGACGGTGTGCGTTTCAAAGGCTCACAGATTGGACGGCAGTTCTCGTATGCAAAACTGAACGAGAGGCTGGCGAATGACGAACAGAGGCAAACCGCTAATCATGGTCAAGCAAGGCAGAATGAGAATATCAGACAAGAGCCTAATCAGGACTATCAAAGTACATCCCATTCCACATTTGACTTCCCATCTTTGGGTCTGTTCGACACCAACAATCCCGTCTATGACCCAGCCGAGGAAGAGTTCCGTAGACGGATGCAGAGGAAGAAAAAGAAGCGTGGGCCGAGACTCTAAGATAATGTGTAAACATGAATGTATAATTATTAAAACCATACAAGAAATGAAAGAAGAAGTGATTGAAAGCATCTTCGGTTGCCTGGAGCGCATCGAAGAGAAGTTAGACAAACAGCCAGTTCAGACTGAGCAGGGCAAGAATGAGGACAACGGGAATCTGGCTGAGGCTATAGTGCCTTTAGTTGATTCCGTGAATCGGACAAACAGGAATCTTTGTGTTGTTCGGGATGTATTGAAGATTATCTCTGACCGTCAGAAAGAGAGCAAGAAAGAACTATTGGATGCCATCAGTAGTAAGTTTGAGGTATTATCAGCCAAAGATGACGGAGCTTTGGTAGAAGAAATCCAAGCCTTACGCCGGTCCATTGCAGAACAGATAAGCAAGCCACAGCACAAGAAAGTCATCCACGACCTGACGACTAAAACATGGTATTTAGTGGGTATCGGCACCGTCCTTTTCTTTTGTATGTCCCTGCTGACAACCAAGATTTACGACCAGTCAAAAAAGATAGAGGAACTGGAATTAGCGGGTTGGAAGTATCGGGCGTTACGTGCTACACTACCCGCCAACAACGCCAACGTGATATGGTTGGAGCGCAATGTCTGGGCAGGCAATAAAGAAGGCATCCGCCATTGTCAGCAGTTCGTCATCAACTACGAGGACTCTATTCACCGCCGTTATGAGATGGAACAGAGAGCAGCACGAAACGACAGCACCGCAAAGAGGCTGATGCGCGAGTCCGAACAAATAAGAAAGAATTTGAGGTAAATGAGATTTGGGAGTGTAAAGGAAAATAATATCCCTTTCACTCCCAAACGTTTAACGGAATTTGTTACGGACTCATAATAGATTGGATAAAATCAGTTTATACTTGCCAGCCTAATGCCTTCTCCTGTATGTTCCATAGGCGGGCATAGAGTCCATCCTTTGCCATCAGGTCGGCGTGTCGGCCTCGCTCCACAATGCGTCCGTGGTCGAGGACGAGAATCTGGTTAGCGTTCCTGATGGTCTTCAAGCGGTGGGCAATGACGATGACGGTGCGGCCCTTGATGAGCGTGTCGATGGCCCGCTGGACGCTGACCTCGTTCTCTGGGTCGAGTGAGGCAGTTGCCTCGTCGAGCAGGATGACGGGGGCGTTCTTCAAGATAGCGCGGGCAATGGAGAGACGTTGCTTCTCGCCACCGCTCAGTGTGCAGCCTCCCTCGCCAACCATTGTATCGTAGCCCTGTGGCAGACGCATGATGAAGTCGTGGCAACAGGCTTGGCGGGCAGTTTCCTCTATTTCGGCATCGGTAGTATTAGACTTACCGAAGCGGATATTGTTGCGGATGGTGTCTTGAAAGAGATAGACGTCTTGGAACACCATCGAGACGTGGCGCATCAGCGATTCGGGTTCACACTGATTCATCGGCACACCATTATACATCACCCTTCCCTGCTGCGGGTCATAGAAGCGGGCGCAGAGTTTCATCAGTGTGGACTTGCCGCTGCCCGAAGGGCCGACAAGAGCTGTGAGAGTGTTCTTGGGAAACTGACAACAGATGTCATGAAGCACCTGTTTGTCTTGATAGGCAAACGATGCGTGCTCGAAAGTGATGTCACCACTCTCTGGTGCTTGTCGGGTGCCAGTCTGCTCTGGCTCTTTCATCAGCGAGAGGATGCGACCGCCGGCAATAGAGAAGTAGCGGAACTCGGTGAAGTTGGTGAGGGCGGAGGTGAGCGGGTCGAACACACGGGAGCCCACAATGAGGAACATCACGAAAGTCAACACGTCTAACTGACCTTTCAATAGCAGATAGGCACCGCAGACCACCATGAGCGTTAATCCAGCGCGGACGATGGAAATACTTAGCAGCACGAACGGGCCAAGCAATGCCTCCTGACGGATGGCGGCTCGCTTCAAGTTGAGGAAAGCATCACGCAGACGGGTGAATCGGGAACCAAGCAGGTTGTAAGCCTTCATCACGCGGATGCCTTGCAGGTATTCTTCCATTCGGTTGCCTGCCTCTATCTTCGCATTGATTTGTGCACCGCTCAAACGATTCTGTACGGAAGTGGACAGCCACAGGATGAGACAGGCAAAGGGCAGACTGGCAAACATAGCCACCGCCATACGCCAGTTAATCCACACCAGCGAGAGGAAAGCCAGAATGGGCATTACCAGAGCGCCCATCAGTTGTGGCAGATGGTGCGACATGCCAGTCTCGGCCATCGCGAAGTCGGTGATAAGCATGGACGAAAGGTCGCCAGGGTCGTGACGGGAGAGGAAACCGAGCGAGAGCCGCCGCAGGTGTTCGGCCAGAGAGGTGCGCCCTTCGGCACTCATCTCGTATGCACTTCGGAAGTTGGCGCGGTAGGCTTTGCGCTCTGCCCACAGCATCACGCTGAGATAAACGACAAGCAAGCCAACAATCGTCCAAAGCCGCTGGGTGTCAAGCACGGCATCCTTGGTGGAGAAGGCACGGAAGATGATGTTAATGGCCTCAATACTGAGGCAGAATGGCACGATGTTGATAAGGTTCGACAGCATAGTATAGCCGACAGGACGGTGCAGCCGTGAGGTCTGACCGATGGTGATATTCTTGATTGCATTCATGATTCTTTAATTGTTTAGTTGCCAGTTGAAAGCGGAGGTGTAAGCCTTCCACATATCCTTATATAGTCCCTCTGTAGTGGAGAGCGTAATGTGCTGTCCCTGCTGCTCGATGCGACCATCACGGAGCACAATAATCTGGTTGGCCGAGATGATGCTTTGCATGCGGTGGGCAATGACGATGACGGTCTTGCTCTTCATCAGTTCGGCCAGCGCCTGTTGCATCTTGTACTCGTTTTCGGGGTCGGCAAAGGCGGTGGCCTCGTCAAGCACGAGGATGGGAGCGTTCTTCAAAATGGCACGAGCCACACAGATGCGCTGGGCTTCACCACCAGAGAGATACACGCCCCAGTCTCCAATTCGGGTGTCATAGCCATTGGGGAGTGACATGATGAAGTCATGGCATTGGGCAGCACGGGCGGCTCGCTCCACATCATCTTTTGTGGCACTCTTCTGTCCTACGGCTATGTTCTCGTAGATAGTGTCGTAGAAGAGGAACGAATCTTGGAACACGAACGAGACAAGGTTCATCAGCCTGTCTGTGGCAATGTCCTTGATGTTCACGCCGCCTATCAGTATCTCACCCGAAGAAACGTCCCAAAAACGGGGGATGAGGTTGGCCACGGTGCTCTTGCCGCTGCCCGAAGGTCCGACAAGGGCGGTAATCTCGCCTTGGTGGGCTGTGAATGTGATGTCTTTCAGTGCCTCTGTACGACTTGCAGTGTCCGTGTTGGCTTCGCCTTCGTCCGTCACGACTCGGCCATCTCCGAGCAAGCTCGTATGGCTCTCGCTGCTCCGTCCGTTCTCGTATGCAAACGAGACGTGACGAAACTCGATGTCGTAGTTCTTGGGCGTTTTCGGTTCTGTGGCTTCCGCTATCGGTTGGCGTTCCAGAATACGATCAATACGGCTGACTCCCTCGTCTATCTCCCGTGTGCTGCTGCCGAGAAACATCTGTTTGAACACAGGCGAAGCCACTCCCGGCCCCATGACAATGAAAAAAAGCCAGACGGCGGCAAAGGCCACGTCGCCCTGCCACAACAGTATGCCAACGGGCAGCACCATCGTCACCACCGATTGGAGTGCGACATTGAACAGGCAGTAGCCACGCTCGTAGGTGTCACAGACCCCCAAGGCATACGTCTTGTAAGCCTCTATCTCGCGGCCGAACTGACGGAAACTGGCGACACTTTGGCCGAAGATTTTCACGACATGCATACCACGGACATACTGCACGGCAGAACCCGACATCTGTTCCTGTGCGTCGTAGTAGAGCCGTACAAACTCCTTGGTCTTTTCGCCCATGAACACTGAGAACTGTAGCCACAGGGCCAGCACCACCAAGAGCACCGCCAGCGCCAGCCAAGCATTGAGAGACAGGAAGATGGCAAGCGTCACCGCCACCGTAGCCACGATGCCCACGAGGTCGGGGATGGTGTGGGCAATGAAGGTCTCTATCTTCTCCACGTTCTGCTCCATCGTCTTCTTGATGGCTCCCGTCGTGGTGCCGTTCAGGTAGCCCAACGACAGCCGTCCTATGTGCTCTGTTATCCTTATGCGCAGCCCATAGAGCACGTTGAACGCCGCCACGTGGCTCGCCATCAGTGCCAGGTATAGCAGCACCAGCCCTGCAACCAGTCCACCGAAGGCCACCCAGCCCCAATGCACCATTTCGCCACTGGCTGCATTGCCTGTCAATAGTAGCCGTAGCACTTCATACACAGCCCAATAGGGCACCAACATACACGCACTGCTTAGTGCTGACAATGTGCCAGCCACAATGAGCAGCCCTTTTCTCTGACCCGCAATCTCCATGAGCCTTGCGAGTCCCTTCTTTTTCTTCTTTTCTTTCATACGTTCTTTATTTATTAGTGAACAAAATCCAAAATCATTCAGCCATAACGAAGAAGAGAGCCTATCGTCTGATAAGCTCTCTCCATCCGCTGTATTCAAAGGTGATATAGTCCTGCACCACCCGTTCCGCCTCCCGTGGGGGCAGCCGGTGCTTGATAATTTCGCAGAACATGGTGAACATCCACACCGTGTGCAGGTGATAAGTGAACGGACTGCATGTAGGCGTTATGTCTGGGCGCAGTTCTGCTGCCCGTTTCATGAAGCGTACCACTTGTTCCGTGCAGCGGTCGGTAAACTCGTCCATGAAGTTCTCCAACGACGAGCCTTGCGCCCGAAAGAAAAGCAGTTCCATCAGGCGACGATGGCGGCGCATCAGAGAGAGGTATTCCCGCATCTGGTATTCCAGCAATTCTGGATTTCCGTTGCTCAAGTAGTCCAAGTACCTCTCTGCATGCCGCTCATCGTGGTGCTCGTAAACCATCCGTTCCATGTCCTGTATCAGCGGACTGA
>JAEEGL012427700.1_pt1 | contig 17444 bp, 15 predicted proteins | sample 9134231 | NCBI WGS metagenome assembly JAEEGL01 (sample SAMN16246548, study PRJNA631951) | gut metagenome | biome: gut microbiome; feature: rumen; material: fiber-attached | host: Bos | place: Iran: Karaj | collected 2018-10
GAGTGAAGAGGGATTATTAGATAAAGCACTTCAAGAATTAAATCTAAAAAGTGAAGATGTTGTTACTAAAACATATGAAGAAAAAGGTGGACTATTCAGTGGTAAAAAATATACTATTGAAGTAGTTAAATTATCTGATATTGCTGAAGTTGGAAAAGAATTATTAAAAGAATTACTAGAATCATTAGGAATAGATGCTAATGTAGAAACTAAATTAAGAGATGGTAAAATCAAATATGAAATATTCTCAAAAAGTAATTCAGTTCTAATTGGAAAAAAAGGTCATATATTAGATTCAATTCAAGTATATTTAAGACAAGCAATATTTAATGCAGTTGATTTATATGTAAATGTTACAGTTGATGTTGAGGGATATAGATCAAAACAAATTTATTTCTTAGAAAAGAAAGTTAAAAAGATTGCAAGAGAAGTAACATTATCTAAAGTTGATGTTAAACTTGATCCAATGGATGCATATACAAGAAAATTAGTTCATGATGCTCTTCAAGGATTTAAGTATATAAGTACTGAAAGTGAAGGGGAAGAACCTAATAGATATGTAGTTATTAGATATAAAGAAAAAGCATCTGATGATGAAGAGTAGAAATACTCTTTTTTATTTACTTTAAATAGGAGTTATGCTATAATCTTGTCGAAAGAAAGGGACCATTGATGAAAGATACAATATGTGCAATTGGAACATTAGTTGGTGAATCATCTATAAATCTAATAAGAATAAGTGGTAGTGATTCTATTAGTATAGTTAATAAAATATTTGATAAAGATTTAGCTAACAAAGAATCACATACAATCACTTATGGTTTTATTATGGATAAAAATGAAAAAGTAGATGAAGTATTAGTATCAATATTTAGAAGTCCTAAAACTTTCACAAGAGAAGATGTAGTTGAAATAAATACTCATGGTGGTAAAACATCAGTTAATAAAATAATGGAACTATTATTATTAAATGGTTGTAGAATGGCAGAACCAGGGGAGTTTTTAAAAAGAGCATTTTTAAATGGAAGAATAGATTTAGTGGAAGCTGAAAGTGTATCTGATATGATTACATCTAAAACAGATGCTGCTAGACGTATGTCTATGAAAGGTATTAGTAGAGAATTATCAAAAAGAATAGATAATCTTAGAAGTAATGTTCTAGAATTAATTGCTAATATAGAAGTTAATATAGATTATCCTGAATATGAAGATGCAGTAGTAGTAACATGTGATCTTGTTAAAGAAAAAATGAAATATATTAAGAATAAAATAAATGAAATGGTTGATTCAAGTAAAAATGGATTAATTATTAAAAATGGTTTAAATGTTGCTATTGTAGGAAAACCAAATGTTGGAAAAAGTAGTATATTAAATGCATTATTAGGTGAAGAAAAAGCAATTGTAACTGATATAAAAGGAACTACTAGAGATGTAGTTGAAGGAAATATATTAATTAATGGAATAGATGTTAATTTATTTGATACAGCAGGTATTAGAGAAACAAATGAATTGGTTGAATCAATTGGAATAGAAAGAAGTATTAGAAAAATAGAAGAGGCAGATTTAGTATTATTTATAATTGATTCATCTAGTGATTTTGAAAATGAAGATAAAAAAGTATTAGAATCTTTAAAAGATAAAAAAGTATTAGTAGTATATAATAAGATAGATATAGGTAATAAAAAACAAAAAGAATTAGATAAATATGATTCTATTGAAATATCTAGTAATGATAAAGATAAAATACAATTATTAAAAGATAAAATATCTGATATTTACAATTTAGATGATATAACAAATTCAGATTATACATATATATCTAATGTAAGACAAATTTCATTATTAAAGAAATGTTTAGAAATAGTAGATAATATTAATGAGGAAGTAGAAAATGATACACCTGTTGATTTAATGGAAATAAATATTAAATTGTTATGGGAAACATTAGGTGAAATAACAGGTAATGTATATAAAGATGAATTATTAGATGAAATATTTAGTAAATTTTGTTTAGGAAAATAATATTAAGAAAGATGTGACATAAATGAAATATGATGTAATAGTAGTTGGAGGAGGTCACGCTGGTTGCGAGGCTAGTCTTGCATGTGCAAGAATGGGTAAAAAGACACTTTTAATTACAGGTAATTTTAAAAATATAGCTGATATGCCTTGTAATCCATCTATTGGTGGATCTGCTAAAGGTATTGTTGTTCGTGAGATAGATGCATTAGGTGGAGAAATGGGATTTAATACTGATAGAACACTTCTTCAAATAAAAATGCTTAATGTTAAAAAAGGACCAGGTGTTCGTTCTCTAAGGGCACAAGGTTGCAAAGTAAATTATCCCCTTCAAATGTTTGAAACTTTATCTCATCAAGAAAATTTAGAATTAAAAGAAGGCTTTGCTAAAGATTTAATAGTAGAAAATGATTATATAAAAGGTATTACTACTGAAAATGGTGAAACTATTAATTCAGATGCTGTTATTTTGACAACAGGAACATATTTAAATTCAGATATATTATGTGCTCATGAAAGCTATAAAGGTGGTCCACATGGTGAAAAAAATTCAATGTTCTTAAGTAAATCTATGGAAAAACATGGACTTAAAATAAATAGACTTAAAACAGGAACACCTCCTAGAATATTAAAAAGTTCAATTAATTTTGATGAAATTACTATTGAAGAAGGAGATAAAACTCCATTAACATTCAGTAATTTTTATGATGCAACATATGATATAGAAAATCAAAGACCATGCTATTTAACATATACAAATAAAGAAACACATAAGATAATTATGGATAATTTAAATGAATGTGCTCTTTATAGTGGAATGATAAAAGGAGTAGGTCCTAGATATTGTCCTTCAATAGAAGATAAAGTAGTTAAATTTAATGATAAAGATAGACATCAATTATTCTTAGAACCAGAAAGAAGTGATGATATTGAATATTATGTTGGTGGTTTTTCAACAACTATGCCACATGAAATTCAAGAAAAATTATTACATACAATAGATGGACTTAAGAATTGTGAAATAACAAAATATGGTTATGCTATTGAATATGACGCTATTGATCCACTAGAATTAAATATGAATTTAGAAACTAAAAAGATTCATAATTTATTTACAGCAGGTCAAATAAACGGAACAAGTGGTTATGAAGAAGCAGCTGCTCAAGGATTAATGGCTGGTATAAATGCAGTATTAAAACTTAATAATAAAGAACCATTTATATTAAAAAGAAATGAAGCATATATTGGTGTATTAATAGATGATTTAATTAATAAAGGAATAACAGAACCATATAGATTGTTAACATCAAGAGCAGAATTTAGATTATTATTAAGACATGATAATGCATCATTAAGATTAACTGAATTTGGTAGAAAATTAGGATTAATTAATGACGAAAAATATAATATTTATTTAAATAAAATAGATAGAATTAAAAAATTAGAAGATTATTTAAGTAATAATTATTTAGAATTATCAAAAGAAAATAATGAATTTTTAGAAAAGTATAATTCATCAAAAATAACAGGAAGAATAAAACTATTTGATTTAATAAAAAGGCCTGAAATAAATTTAAAAGATCTTCTTGATTATTTAAAATATGAAGAAAAAGAAGAAATAATTGATATGGTTGAAATTAATATTAAATATGAAGGTTATATTAAGAAAACACAAAATGAAGTTAATAAGATGTTAAAATTAGAAGAAAAACAAATACCTGATGATATTGATTATGAAAAGGTAAGAAATATAGCAACAGAAGCTAAACAAAAATTTAGTAAGATAAGACCATTAACAATAGGTCAAGCTTCAAGAATAAGTGGAGTTAATCCATCAGATATTACTATGTTACTTGTTTATTTAAAAAAGGAATATAACAATGACTAAGGAAAAATTTATAATTGAATGTAAAAAATTAGGTATTATTATTAATGATGAAATAATTCAAAAATTAGAATTATATAGAAATGAATTAGTATCATGGAATGATAAATTTAATTTAACAACTATATTAGATGAAGAAGAAGTTTATTTAAAACACTTTTATGATTCATTATGTTTAGTAAAAGCAACTGATTTAGATAATAAGAGTATTTGTGATTTTGGAACAGGGGCTGGTTTTCCTGGAATGGTCATTGCTATATTATTCAGTAATTCAAAAATAACATTAATAGAATCTAATAGTAAGAAGACTACATTTTTAGAAAATATTAAAGAAAAATTAAATTTAAAAAATGTAACTATAATTAATGATAGAACAGAAGAATATGGTAAAAATAATAGAGAATTGTTTGATATAGTAACTTGTAGAGCAGTATCAAATCTAAAAATAATATTAGAATTATCTATATCATTATTAAAAGTAAATGGATTATTTATACCGCTTAAATCTAATGTAGAAGATGAGTTTAATGAATCATTAGAAAAAAGTAAAAAATTAGGATATGAGTATATTAATAAAATTGAATATTTATTACCAAAAGAAAATTCAAAAAGAACAATATTGGTTTATAAAAAAATAACAAAGACGGATTTAAAATATCCAAGAAATTATAATTTAATAAAAAAAGATTAATTAACTTGATAAAAAAGTCAAAATGCTTTAAAATGTATTTAGAATAGGAATAGAGGGATTGAATATGGAAGATAAAGATAAAATAGTACAAGTTTCAGTTGAAGACATATTACCAAATAGATTTCAACCTAGACTTGCATTTGATGAAAAAGAATTAACAGAACTTTCTAATTCTATTTTAAAATATGGTGTTATTCAACCAATTGTATTAAGAAAAATAGGTAATAAATATGAAATAATTGCTGGTGAAAGAAGATATAAAGCTACAGTTATGGCTGGTCTAAAAACTATTCCTGCAATTATTAATAATACAGATGATAATACAAGTGCTGAAATTGCATTATTAGAAAATCTTCAAAGAAAAAATTTAACTGTTATAGAAGAAGCACAATCATTTAAGAAATTATTAGATAGAGGTTTTACTCAAGAAGAAATTGCTTCTAAATTAGGAGTAAGTCAATCTTCAATTGCTAATAAAATTAGATTATTAAATTTACCAAAAAGAGTACAAGATGCATTACTATTTAATAAAATATCAGAAAGACATGCTAGAAGTTTATTATCAATTAATGATGTAGATATGCAACTAGTTTTATTAGATAGAATAATTAGTGAAAGACTAACAGTTAGACAAACAGAAGATGAAATTAGTAAGTTATTAAATAAAAATGATAATGATATTCCAGATAATATAAATAAGGTTATTGAATCTAAAGAAAGTAATCCAAAAGTTAAAGAAAATACACATTTTATTAATTATGTACCTGAAGTAGTAAATATTGAAGATGAAATTAATCCTTTTCAAGCAAGATTCCAAGAAAACATAAAAAAGATTGAAGAGAATATTAATAATCAAGAAGAAAGTTATTATGATAAAATCATAAATGATGATTTTAAAAATAGTAAAAATGAATTAAATAAAACACACATTGAATTTGATGAAGATGAGGATATAAAAGAAGAACCAAAAGTATTTGAAAAACCAAAAGATAATTCAAAAAAACCAGTTAAACCTAGTATATTAGCTATGGTTAATAAGGTAAGAGATTTAGTAAGTGATTTTGAGGATGAAAGAGTTAATGTAAAAGAAGAAGATTCATTCGATAAATATAGAATTACTATTGAGATTGATAAAGATGATTTTTAATCATCTTTTTTTGTGTATAAATAAATAAAAAAAATTTACTTACATTAAAATAAATGATATACTTATGATATAAAGAAAAGAGGTAGAATTATGGGATTAATTAAAGCAATCACTAGTGCAACATCAACAACACTAGGAGATCAATTTAAGGAATTTGTTACTTGTCCTACAATTGAAAAAGACGTTTTAATTCAAAGAGGAGTAGTTAACCATGGTACTGGAAATTCTAATCCAACAGCAGGTGTAATTTCTAATGGATCAGCTATTGCTATACCACAAGGAATGGCAATGATGATTATTGATAATGGAGAAATTAAAGAATTTTCTGCTGAACCAGGTACTTACACTTATGATACTAGTAGTGAACCAAGTATTTTTACTGGAAATCTTGGAGAAAATCTAGTTGAAATATTTAAGACTATTGGAAAACGTTTCACATATGGTGGACAAGCAGCAAAGGACCAAAGAGTTTACTATGTTAATTTACTTAACATCGTTGGAAACAAATTTGGTTCACCACAACCAAAGAAAATTACAGATGAAAAATATGGTATGTTAGAAGTAACATTCTTTGGAGAATATGCATTTAAAGTAGTTGATCCAATTACTTTAGTTAATAGTGTTATTGGAGCAAATCCAGCAGATACTGTTAAATATGAAGATATTATTGGAACTCAATTACAAGCAAAATTTGTTGAGCAATTAACTCAAGCAATTTCAGTTGTTATGAGAAAGAATAAAGTATCATTTGGAGATATTCAATTATACAATAGTGATATTTCAACTGAAATGAACAGATGCTTAGATGATTCATGGAGACAAAACTATGGTTTAGAAATTACAGATGTAGCAATTGGAGACTTAAACTTAACTGATGAATCAATGGTTAAAGTTAATAAAGTTGATGAAGCTGTTATTTTCTCAAATCAAGGATTACAATCTGGTCTTATGGCTTCAGCTTCAGCAGATGCTTTAAGAAATGCTTCAAGCAATGCTAATGGAGCTATGGCAGGATTTATGGGATTCAATATGGCTGCAGGAGCTGCAGGAAGTATGATGGGAGTAGCAAATCAAAATGCTCAAGGTGCTACACCAGGATATAATCCAGGAAACCAAGTACCAGAACCAGGAACAATTTTTGGAGCTGCAGCAGCACCTGAAACTCCAGTTGAACCACCAGTTGAAGAAGCACCAGCACCAGTTGGAAAAGAATGTCCAAATTGCCATGCAATGGTAACTGGAAAATTCTGTAGTAACTGTGGAACTCAATTAGAAGAATAATATTAAAAATCCTAAGAAATTAGGATTTTTTTATTTGGAAAAATACCTCAGAAAAAAGTAACGTTTTTGTTACAAAAAAACACCTCGCAAACGATGCAAAAAAAAATATAAAAAAAACTTGATTTATTGTGAAAAATTAGTATAATTTTAACTTGAGAAGACAAACGCTCGAGGAGGAATTGATAAAAATATGAAACTTAAAGATTATTCAATAGAAGAATTAGAAACTTTACCTTTTGATGATATCGCTTATATGATATTAAAAGAAAAAGGCAAAAAGATGAAAATAACTGATATATTTAAGACTATTTGTAATAAATTAAATTTAGGAGATGCAGCTTTTGAAGAACAAATCGGAGATTTCTTTTCATTATTATCTACAGAAAAGAGATTCATTCAACTTGATAAAGGATATTGGGATTTAAGAGAAAATCATACTTCTGAAATAAGTATTAAAGAAATAGAAGATGAATTAGATGATGATATTCCTGTTGAAGAAGAAGACGATGATGAAGATGAAAAAGATGAAAAAGAAGATAATTACTATGATAATATAGATGAACTAGATGACGATGAAGAAGAGGATGATTTAAAAGATTTAGTAATTGTTGATGAGGGATACGAAGACGAAATAGATTTATAGCGAATCTTTCTTAAATATTTAAATATAAATAAAGGAGAAAAAATATGAAAGAAAGATTAGAAATTATAAATGATAGATATAATTATTTATGTGAGGAATTATTAAAACCTGAAATATATAATGATTATAAAAAAATGCAAGAAGTATCTAAAGAAAAAAATTCAATTGAAAAAACTGTAGAAACATATAAAAAATATAATCAAACTTTAGATGATATAGAAGCAGCTAAAGAAATGATTAAAGATCCTGAAATGAGAGAATTTGCTGAAGAAGAATTAGAAAATCTTCATACTCAAAGGGATGAATTAGAAAATAAATTAAAGAGAATGCTTTTACCAAAAGATCCTAATGATGAGAAAAACGTTGTAATGGAAATTCGTGGAGCAGCAGGTGGAGATGAAGGAAATATTTTCGCCGGAGATTTATTTAGAATGTATACTAAATATGCTGAGCATCAAGGATGGAAATTAGAAGTTACTCATGAAGTAGAAGGTGAAAGTGGAGGATATGCTCAAATAGAATTTGTACTTAGTGGTGAAGCTGTTTATTCAAAATTAAAATATGAAAGTGGAGCTCACAGAGTACAAAGAGTACCTGAAACTGAATCAGGTGGTAGAGTACATACTTCAACTGCTACAGTATTAGTAATGCCTGAAGTAGAAGAAGTAGATGTTGAAATTAAAGATAGTGATATTAGAGTAGATATTACAAGAAGTAGTGGTGCTGGAGGACAATGTGTTAATACAACAGATTCAGCTGTAAGACTTACTCATATTCCAACAGGAATAGTTGTTTATTGCCAAGTAGAAAGAAGTCAAATTAAGAATAAAGAAAAAGCAATGCAAATATTGAAAACAAGATTATATGACTTAAAACAAAGAGAACAAGATGAAAAGATTGGTAATGAAAGAAGAAGTAAGATTGGTACAGGAGATAGATCAGAGAAAATTAGAACATATAACTATCCACAAAATAGATTAACAGATCATAGAATTAATTATACAGTAATGCATTTAGATAAAATAATGGAAGGCGATTTAGAAGATTTAATAGAAGCTTTAATTGCCGAAGATGAAAGAATGCGTTTAGCAGAACATGAAGAATAAAATAATTGATTTAGGTTTCTCACCAAGAGAAGTTGATGAATTATTAAGTGTTAGTAAAAATATAGAAGAAGATTATAAAAAATTAAAACAAGACTACCCAATCCAATATTTGATTGGGTATGTTAATTTCTATGGATATAAAATTAATGTTAATGAAGATGTATTAATACCAAGATATGAAACAGAATACTTAGTAGAAAAAACTATTAAATATATAAATAATATATTTGGTAATAATAAAATAGATATAGTTGATTTAGGATGTGGTAGTGGAGCCATATCAATAGCGTTATCTAAAAATACTAATTCTAATTTATATGGAATAGATATTAGTAAAAAAGCTCTAGAAGTGGCTAAAAAGAATGCTAAAGAGAATGATGTAGATATTAATTTTATTGAAAATGATATGCTTGAGAATATTAATCAAAAATTTGATTTAATTATTAGTAATCCTCCATATATTAGTGAAGATGAAGATATAATGGATATGGTTAAAAAATATGAACCTAATATAGCTTTATATGCACCTAATAATGGATTATATTATTATGATAAAATACTTAGTAATATAGAAAAAAATATAAAAGAAAAATATCTAATTGCATTTGAAATAGGAATTACACAAAGCGAAGAAATAATAAAAATGATAAACAAATATTTACCTAATAGTAAATACGTTGTAGAGACTGATTTAACTAATAGAGATAGGTATATATTTATAATGAATAAATAATAATAAAACTAGCTAAAATCAAGAAAATAAGCTAGTTTTTAAATGTAAAAAAAATAGTACAAAAATAAGTGTTTGTTAGTTGATTTTTTTAAATATTATTAGTATCATATACTTATGAAAGGCGGTCATAGAAATATATGGCAAAACTAACAATAGAGGGCAATCATCCACTATCAGGGGAGATTAAAATTAGTGGTGCAAAAAACAGTGCTGTAGCATTATTACCAGCAGCAGTTTTAGCCCATGAAAAAAGTACAATATATAATGTACCTGAAATTAGCGATATTGAATATTTAATTGATATAATGAATTTATTAAACTGCAAAGTAACACATGAAGGTGATGCTTTAGTAGTAGATACATCTAATCTTCAAAATAAACCAATTCCTGAAGAATTAAGTGTACAAATGAGAGCATCATATTACTTTATGGGTGCGTTACTTGCAAAGTTTGGACGTGTAGAAATGTCATTTCCAGGAGGATGTAATATTGGAGCTAGACCAATAGATATACATATTAAAGGATTTGAAGAGTTAGGAGCACATGTTGAAATAATTAAGAATAGATATATTATTACTGCTAATAAATTAGTAGGAAAAAGAATATATTTTGATTTTCCTAGTGTAGGAGCAACTATTAATGTTATGCTAGCTGCAACTGGAGCATATGGAACAACTATTATTGAAAATGCAGCTACTGAACCAGAAATAGTAAATGTAGCATCATTCTTAATGAATATGGGAATTGAGGTTAGAGGTGCTGGTACTAAGAGAATAGAAATTGTTGGAACTAAAGAAACTAAAGAAGGAATTATTGAAGTATTTCCAGATAGAATAGAAACAGGAACATTTATTATAATGGGTGCTTTAATAGGAGATAATCTAAAGATTAAAGGAATTATTAAAGAACATAATGAAGCATTATTAATGAAACTAGATGAAATAGGTGTTAAATATAAAATAAATAATGATGTTATGACAATATCTAAATGTGAACATCTAAAAGCAACTAAGATTAAAACATTAGTATTTCCAGGTTTTCCAACTGATTTACAACAACCAATTACTACACTATTAACTCAAGCTGAAGGAAAATCTATTGTTGAAGAAACAATATATGAAAATAGATTTAAAAATACGTATGATTTAAATAGAATGGGAGCTCAAACAAGCATCCTAACATTAAATAAATTAGAAGTAATTGGTCCAAGAAAACTAGTTGGTACTAAAGTAATTGCTACTGACTTAAGAGGTGGTGCATCTTTATTAATAGCTGGTTTAATAGCAGAAGGAACTACTGAAATAGAAAATAGTGAATATATTCAAAGAGGATATAGTAATCTAGTAACAAAACTAACTAAAGTTGGTGCAGTTATTAAAGCAAGTGAATAATATTGTATAAATTATAATTTAAACTTGATTTTAATAATAAAACAATGTATAATACGATACGAAGTTATTTCTATAACTATCAATTAGTTATGGCGAGGAGGATAAAATAATATGAAAAAGGGAATACATCCAGAATTAAAACCATGTAAGGTTAAATGTGCATGTGGTAATGAATTTGAAGTAAGATCAACTAAAAGTGAAATACAATTAGAATCTTGCAATAAATGTCATTCATTCTATACAGGAAAGTATAAAACAGTTAAAACTGGAAACGTACAAAAATTCAAAGATAAATATGGAATCACTGATTAAAAGTGATTTTTTATTCGGGGAAAAATATGAATATTAATGGTGAAGAAATAGATATTAGTGATTTAGTAAGTCAAAAGTATATGCATAAAGAAATAGGAAAAGGTATATTTTTATCTGACTATCAAATAGAAGTACTATTAAAGTATGATATAGATCCTTATAAATGTTCCGGAATAGATGATTTAATATTCCAAATAGATGAGGTTCTTGAAGATGATGATACTCTTGATGATTTAGAAACCATTTCACGAGAAATAAGTGAATTCAATTACTATAGTAACACTAACAAATAATTGAAAAAAAACAATTATTTTGCTATTATATAATTATGAAAAATAGAAGATATGATTATTTAATTATAGTTTTAATTTCTTTAATAATATTAGCTATTATTAATATCTTTGTTTTTGGATTTAATTCATTAGATAGTGATCTTTTAAATAAAAAATGGTACCATTATGATTTTACAAATGGATATTATGAAGTATTAGAATTTACTAACGATAAGATTCAATACAATAGTTTTAATTCAAAAACAAATTATGAGAAATGCTCTACATATAATTACGATAAAAAGAAAAACACTTTAAATCTAGATTGTGGAGAAATAATAGAAATATATAAATCTACAGATAATAGTCTAGAATTAAATATAGATGATTATGATAAAGTATTCTTTAGTAATAGTGATGATTCGTTAAATTATGAATTTAAGAATTATTATGGAAAAAGTATAATTGATTTTAAAGATGAAAAAAGTCAAGTAACAGAGTATAGTCAAATCAATAGTGATAAGTTAATTAGTTTGGCAAAAGAAAAAGGATATTCTAAAATAGTATTCATGGGAGATAATTGTACATCTATAGATTGTATTTTAGCATTAGATATAATGGAAAAATGGGTTATTAAGAGTTCAAATATTTATTATTTTGATGCTAATACTATTGATAATACGCTATTAAATAGTATGTCTAAGATAATTAATAATTTTAACACTGATGTTAATTACTATAATGGTATATATCCTAAAGTATTAATTATTAAAAATAGTAAAATAGTAGATAGTTATGATATAAAATGTTCAGGTTTTAATTGTAATAGTTTATATAAAAATGAGTTTTAAGGAGAAATCATGAAAACATATATGTGTGATAGCTGTGGACACATAAATCAAATAGATGATTATAATGAAAACACAGTATGTTCCAACTGCAACGCAACTTATGAAAAATTAAGATTAATAGAAGATCAAATGGCTGAAAATGAAATAGATGCAATTATTAATTCTGTTATTGAGAATTTAACAGAAGAAAAAGAAGAAAAAATTGTTAACAAAGAAGGAACAGAAGAAAATAAATATGTATTAATTGAAGATAGCAATCCATGTATTAAAAGAAATAATGAAAAGTGTATTAATTGTGGACAATGTAAAAAGATATGTGAGAAGAATGCTAATCTTAGATATGATTTAAACAAATGTTTAAATCCTGTTTGTCTTGGATGTGGAGAATGTATTAAGAATTGTCCATCTAATGCAATAACTGAAAAAGAAGATTATGTTGAAGTAAAAGAAGTTATAGATAAAAATGAAAAGATAGTTGTTTCTATAGTAGAACCAAATGTAGCTATGTTAATAGCTGATCATTACGATTTACCTATGGAAAATATTGATTTTAAATTGAATGAAATATTAAAAGTAATAGGATTTGATTATAGTTTCAGCAGTGGTTTTGCTTGTGATATTAATACTATAGAAGAAGTATCTGAATTTATAGAAAGATTAAAGAATAAAAAACTATTACCTTTAATAACAGGTAGTTGCCCTAGTTTAACTAAATATCTAGAAATATATCATCCTGAAGTAGTAGATAATATTTCAACATGTAAAAATCCATTATTTATTCAAAGTGAAGTAGTTAAAGAAAACTTTTGTAATGAAAAAGGATTTAATAGAGAAAAGATTGTTACTGTTGGTATTACATCTTGTATATCAAATAAAATGAAGATGAAAGAATCTGAAAATAGTTTAGATTATGTTATAACTGTAAATGAGTTAATAAAACTAATAGATATTGAAGAAATTAATCTAAAGAATATAGTTGGACAAGAATATGATGACTATAATGTATTTAGTACATCTTCTAAATTAATGAGTCTATGTGGTGGAAAGAGTGAAATATTTACTAAGACATTTTGTAAACTAGTTAATAGAACAAAGAAAAGCGTAAATGAAATAGACGAAAGTCAATTTATGAATATAAATGACAAAAAAGAATTAAGTATAAAAATAGGTGATTATCAAATAAGAATAGCTATTGTTAATAGTATATATGAATTAGATTACCTTATTAATTCAGGAAAATATAAGCAATTTCATTATATAGAAATCAAATTATGTAAAAATGGATGCTTAGATGGAAATGGATATAGATTTGAAAATAAAGAAAGAATAGATCAAATTAAAGAATTAATTTATAAAAATGTAAATAATTATCCATTTGACAATGAAAATGTTAAAAAATTCTACAGCAGTGGATTTACTAAGCCTTTAAGCCAAAAATCAGTAGAATTGCTTCATGAAAAGTACAATAAAAAATCAGATATTTTGACAAATTTATAAAAAATGTAAAAAATGTGTTGACATATAATTCTATTATTGGTAAAATAAAATTGTCCAATAGATATAATAGGATAAGCTAATAATTATATAACTAATCTTATATTATTATTAATTACTTATTATACATTGGTTGAAAAAATCTATATATATTTATTTAATTAAAAATAATAATATATATTATAGTTTATAATTAATTAATTATATTACTTTATTTAATATTAATTTATTATTTAATTTCAATATATTAATTAATATAATATAATATACTAAATTATATTTTTATTAATAATATTTATAGTGTTTATAATATATTTAATATTAATTTATTATTATATTATAAAATTATATTTATTATATGTTTAAATAATTGTTAATATTTATTATTTTTTGATTAATATTAATTTATTAATTTTTAATAATAATATATTACTTTATTTAAACCATATAATATATATCTATAATTAATATTAATTTATTAATTGTTTATATATATTATTCAAAATATAATCTTATTATTATTTATTATTTAAATATCATTAATAATATCTTATTTAATATTAATTTATTAAATACTATATCTATTAATTATATTCTAAATCTTATATAAATTATTAACTTAATTTATATAAAGTTTATATATTTATAATTATTAACTTAATTATTATATATAAATTGAATTAAATAAATACATCTTATTAATTTAAGAAATAGATACTAATCTACCAAGGACAGATGATATATCGTTGAGAAAGAAAACTCAAAAGATTAGGGATTATGCTAAATACTGATAATATTTAGAATTATATTTAAATTAAATTAAATTTTAATTTAAATGATTATAATCTTATTTTCGTAAAACTGGAGGCAATTAGTTTTATCAGAGCTAGTTGTTTTTTCTTGCTTAGGAGATTTAATTATGAGATATATAATAATATTTGGAATCACTTTGATTCTTTGTTTAGTTATTTTATTTTATAATCCTTATCTAGGGGTATATAAAGATCATATTACTATTACTCTTGATGATGAAATAGAAAATTATGATTGGGATTATACTTTAGATAATGATTGTTTAATATTGGAAAAAGAAAGTGAAATTGAATGGCAATTTAAAACAAATAAGGATTGTGTTTGTAATTTAACTTTTACTTATTCTGATCATGAAAACATTAAATATGAAATTTATTACAAATTGAAAGTAAGTAAAAACAAGATTTATTGGCTTGAAGGTTATGGAAATGGTTTACTGTCATATCCAAATCCAAAATAAAATGTATTTATACATTTTTTTTATTATTTGTGTATATTTTTTACTATTTTTATGATATTATTAATATAGTGGAGGTGTAAAATGGAACCATATAAAGCAAAAAAAATGCCACTAGAATATACACAAAGCTATGAATTATTTCACTTATTAGATGACACAATTGAAAAATATGGAGAATATAAGGGTTATTTAAAGAATATGGCTTTTGATTATAAAAGTTATTTAGAAAATGCTTTTATATCTGACTTGTATTATTCATTTCGAATTGATTCAAGTAAAATACAAAAAGAGGATATGTTTCATACTCCTTATATGAATCCTAATAATGATGTTATTGAATTTAATAATTTAAAGAAAAGTTTATTAATAGGAGTAACTGATGCTTTAAAAGGAAATATTACTATTGATACTTTTCATAGGATTAATAAAACGTTATTTCAAGGCTGTAGAAAGAATGCTACTACTAAAGGTAGTGGTAAATTCAGAAAAAAACAAAATTTCTTATTAAAACCAGGTTTAGCTGGATCAAGCGTATCTTTTGTACCACCTGTATATACAGAATTAGATATATATATGAAAGATTTAGTGGAATATATTAACAACACTAATGACAATGGATTTATATCTACTATACTTACACATTTTCAATTTGAAAAATTGCATCCATATATATCAGGTAATGGTAAAATTGGTCGTTTAATAATACCAATTCAATTATCACTTTATAAAAAGGAACCTCCAATATTATTTATATCTAAAAGTATAGATAATTTAAAAAATACATATTTTACTTTACTTAGTGGAGAAGTAGAGGAAGATATTAATAAGTTTGTTAAAATGATGCTCCAATGCATGATTGATGAATGTAATACTAATATTAAGAACATAGTTAAACTAAATCAAATATATAATGATGACTATAAGTCATTTAAAGAGACTATTGGAGGAACTACTATATATAAAGTATATCCAGTTATAATTAAGAAAATAGTATTTACTACTAATGACTTGGTAAAAGAAACAGGATTACATATTAATTCAATTAATAAAGTAGTTAATAAATTAATAGCAGGGGGCTATTTAATTAAAGAAAAGAGAAAAGGTACAAATAGAGTAACATTCTGTTATAAAAAGATGTATGATGTATATATAAATTAAAGAATCTTAATTGATTCTTTTTTTATAGATAGATTTTTCTTGAAAATATTTGAAAAATAGTGTATTATTAAATGCGTGCCAAAAGGGGATGATTTTTATGGAGAAAATTATTAATTTTGCTGTAGTAGCACATGTTGATGCTGGTAAAAGTACATTAGTAGATGCACTATTAAAACAAAATGGTGTATTTAGAGAAAATGAACAAGTAGTTGACTGTGTTATGGATAGTGGCGATTTAGAACGTGAAAGAGGAATTACTATTACTGCAAAAAATTGCTCTATTAGATATAAAGGTTATAAAATGAATATTGTTGATACTCCAGGACATGCAGATTTTTCTAGTGAAATAGAAAGAATAATTAAGACTGTAGATACTGTAGTATTATTAGTAGATTCTGCTGAAGGACCAATGCCTCAAACAAGATTTGTTTTAAAAGAAGCATTAAAGAATGGTTTAAGACCAATTCTATTTATTAATAAAATAGATAAAAAAGATTCAAGAGCAGAAGAAGTAGTTAATATGACTTTTGATTTATTCTGTGATTTAGGAGCAGACAATGATCAATTAGATTTTAAGATTCTTTATGGTATTGCTAAAGAAGGTATAGCTAAATATGAAGAAACTGATGATAATAAGGATATAACACCTTTATTAGATACTATTATTGAAACTACTAAGCCATTTGAAGGTAATGACAATGATCCATTACAATTCCAAATTTCATCTTTAGATTATGATGATTATATTGGAAGACTAGGTATTGGTAGAATTAATAAAGGTAAAATTAAAACTGGACAAATGGTTACTATTTCTAAGAATGATGGATCTATTAGTAAAGAAAGAATTACTAAAATGTTCATTAATGAAGGAATAAAGAAAAAAGAAGTTAATGAAGCTTATTATGGTGATATAGTAACAATAGCAGGATGTCCAGAAATATCAATCGGAGATACTATATGTGATCCTGATCATGTAGATCCACTTCCAAGTATTGAAATTGAAAAACCAACACTATCTATGAACTTTATGGTAAATACTTCTCCATTTGCTGGAAAAGTAGGTAAATATGTGACCAGTAGACATTTAAGAGATAGATTAATGGCAGAACTTGAAAGAAACGTTGGTTTAGAAGTAGAAGAACTTCCAACTAATGATGGATTTAAAGTATCTGGTAGAGGAGAACTTCA
>JAEEGL015723429.1_pt1 | contig 17444 bp, 14 predicted proteins | sample 9134231 | NCBI WGS metagenome assembly JAEEGL01 (sample SAMN16246548, study PRJNA631951) | gut metagenome | biome: gut microbiome; feature: rumen; material: fiber-attached | host: Bos | place: Iran: Karaj | collected 2018-10
CAAATTACTCCTTTTATTCAGAATTAAAAATCCTCATAATATTATATTCTTTTACAGGATCGAATTCAAGGACTATTGCAAAAAACTTGCAAGCAGGGAATAGCCGTTTCAGCAAGATAAATAACTGCGCTGCCGGGGTCGTTTAAGCAGCGCAGTTATTAGTTATTTTTTGGTTGGAAGCGTTACGGTGAAAGTTACTTTACCTTCTTTAGATGCTATGCCTATAGTGCCGTGATGAGCCTGGACTATAGCCTTAGCTATCGCAAGCCCAAGGCCATAATGGTTGCTTCCGTCTTCTGTTCTGGCTTCATCCACTCTATAGAATCTCTCGAAGAGTTTATCAATCTTATCTGAAAGGATCTCTTTGCCGTAATTGGTCACTTTAAGAATAGCATTTCTCTTGTCTGAAGCGAGCGTAAGAAGGATGTCCTTACCGCCTTCTGAATGGTCTATGGCATTATCCAGAAGAATTGCCGTAAGCTGCCTGAGTTGTCCGGGATTGCCCATAAGTCTGATATCATCCTGGACCCGGGTATCTAGTATCAGACCTTTCTCGAAAGCTATGCTCTCGAAGGGAAGGGCTTCGCCGATCACAAGATTGGAGTAGTCCACGTCTTCTTCGACGCTGATACCGCTCTCAGCATGGCTGAGATCCAGAAGCTCTTTCACAAGCAGACTCATGCGCTCATTTTCATATTCTATGTTGCTGAGCCAGGGATTGTCCCCGATCTCTCTGGATAACAGTTCACAGTTAGTGCTCATGACGGCCAGCGGAGTCTTAAGCTCATGACCGGCGTCGGAGATAAACTGTTTCTGGCGAGCGTCGTTTTCCTCCAGAGGAGCTATGATCCTTTTGGAAAGAAACAGTGAAAGCAAAAATACTATCACAACGGAGATGCAGAAAGAGGTCAGCGTATTATTAAGAAGGGTGGCCATGTTGTCCCGCACTGTGGAATTGTCCATAAAAGCGATCAGATCATAGCCGTCTTTTTCGGTTATGAGGTACATAAGACCTTTGACTTTACCTTCAGCCTTATTGCCTGCAACAAGTTCTTCTGCGAGCTCTGTCAGATATTCCTCCGAATATGTATCGTCACTTCCGAAGTCTGATGCCAACACCTCTCCGGAATCTGAAAGAGCGATATAGTAGAAAGTGGAGATCTCGAATGCATGATCCCGGTCTCTTGCGCCGGGCCCGCCGGATCCGCGGTCTCCTCCGCTCATGTCATTGTCCCTTGGTTCCAGAAAGCCCTCCATGGGATTACCGTCGGCCGGGCCGCCGGGCCCGGATGGGATCTCAGGTGGCTCCTGAATATCAGAAGACGTTCCTGAAGACCGGTCCTTAAGAGAAAATCTCTGACTGAACTGAGTCAGCAGCTCCATGTTATCCTGCTGTATCTGATGGTAGCTTGTGCCGTATATAACCGCCAGGGCTACTAAAAGAAACATAAGAAGCGCTGCCATGACCGCCGCGATGATCTTAACTCTGGAACGCCTGAACATAGTTGATTTTTTAGTCATGACGTTACCTCATCATTTATCTTCAAATCTCAATTCGTATCCTATGCCGCGGACAGCTTTGATGGCGGTCCCGGCCTGTATGAAAGCCAGTTTTTTTCTGGTGAAAGACATATATACTTCTACGTTGTTATATTCAGCTTCGTTGTCATACCCCCAGATCTTAAGTGCCAGCTGCTCCCTGGTAAGGATGTTTCCCTGGTTTGACATGAGGTATTCCATAATACGGTATTCTTTGTCGCTCAATCTGATGCTCTTACCGTTCACATTTGATGAAAGTGTAGCTGTATTGGTATTAAGCGATATGTCGCCGTAGGTCAGAAGCCCGTCCTGCGTATCATAGTTTCTTCTGAGCAGAGCCCTGAGTCTGGCCAGCAATTCTTTTGCCTGGAACGGTTTGGTCAGATAATCATCTGCTCCGGAATCCAGACCCGTGACCTTGTCATCTACTTCGCTCTTGGCTGTGAGCATTAATATTGGTGTTTTTATCCCTTTGGCCCTGGCGGACTTGGCTACCTGGAATCCGTTCATCCCCGGCATCATCACGTCAAGTATCAGAGCATCATAAACACCGGTCTCTATGGCATCCAGCGCCGAAAGCCCGTCCTCGAAATGATCTACGTCATAATTTTCCTGCCTCAGGATCTCTTTCAGAGCCTGCGCCATACGTTTCTCATCTTCAGCTAATAATATCTTCATCGATATCAGACCGATCCTTTCTATTTCTTCTATGTTATTCCTGATCATTATTATATCATGAAACATTGAAGATATATTGAAGAAGTATTGAATCTTATTGGTAAAAAATCCCAACACTTGTAAACTGTTTTATAGACAAACCATGCTTTACTATGGTAAAATTATAGCATAATAAAGTTAGCGCTGATAGTTTTATCTGTTCATGGGAAGGAGCCCGTTATGAAAAAAAGGATATTGATCATGACGCTGACGCTTGTCGTTGTGTTCACCATGACTGCAGTTCCGGCCCTGGCGGCGTCCAAGCAGGTAGTACAGGTTTCCGAGAAATACTATGAATATGATGAGGAAGGTGACGGATATTTCCTTTTCAGTGAATGGGAAAAGACTTTTACCAAAGGCTACCTCACCAATTATGATTACTCTTATTATGACAGGGACACCGAAGATCCGACTTTAATAGTGGGCGAGAATAACAACGAGACGATATATTCCTACAACTCAAAGGGACTTCTTAAGACCAGCAAATATAAATATAACGGGAAGACGGATTCCGTAACAAATTATACGTACAAAGGGAAAAACGTCAAGACCATGATCACCAAAAGACAGGATGTGAACGAGTCAAAGGTCATCTATACCTATGACAGTAAGGGAAGGCAGTCTTCTGTAACTTATTATTATTTTGAAGACGGTGAATGGGACAAGACGAGTACCTACAAATACACATATGACAAAAAAGGACGCATCAAGAAGGAAGACTATTATTCAAAAGATAACGAACAAGATTTTGGATTAACGATCCGTACAGTCTACACCTACAAGAAAGGAATCAATACAGAAAAGCTTTACCGAAGCGATGGGACTCTTTTTCAGAGCATCACGAATACTTTGGACACGAAGGGCAGAGTCACGAAGCGAGTTTACAGATCCAGCCTGGACAGCTACGGGGGAGATGAATGGATCAAAGATACGACTAAATATACATATTACAGTAACGGCAGGACGAAAACTATAAAGACAAGCGATAATGAGGGCAATGTTTCTTTGTTCACATACAGAAAAGACGGCCAGATGAAGTCCATGACCCAGACAAGCGATGGTTATGAACACAACACCAGGAATTATTTCAACGACAAGGGACTCACGATCAAGTCCGTCACCAAAAACCACAGCGAATATGTCGATGACGAAGGAAACACTCAGAGCGAAGATACTGAATATGTTATAAATTATGAATATGAAGGATATTACAGGGATAAATATCCTAAGGTGATCTATACGTACGAAAATGGCAGCCTCCAGTCCATGGAAAAGAGGACATATAAGTATTTTGTTGACAGGACCCCTGAGGAGGCTAATGATGCTATAGGCCGCGGTGAATAACGGTATGATGGCTGACGGTCCGGTTCCGGAAGTCTGCCTTAATATATATTTATGCAACTTGATGTTAAAACCAGAGAAGAGAGGATAGGAATTATGAAGATGAGAAGGATTTTGATACTGGCGCTTGCAGTGATGGTCATGCTCGCTATGACTGCGGTACCGACCTTCGCCGCAACCAAACAGGCGGTGCAGGTAGGCGATAAGTACTATACGTATAATGAGATAGCCGGTGACTATTTGATCAGCAGTGAATGGCAGAGAGATTACAAGGACGGATTTCTGCAAACTCATAAGAGCATAAGCTATCTCAGAAATTACGAAGATCCGTCTAAAGTAGACAGTAAGAGTAACTTTGAGGTCTCTGCAAAATATACCAATAACGGTATGTTAAAGAAAAGGATCATGAAATATGATGACGGATCCAAACTCGAAGCGACATACTCATATAAAGGAAAGAACGTCACTACGTTCATTACTAAATACAAAGGTAAAAACAGCAACAAAACTGCATATACATATAACAAGAAGGGATTAATAACCAAACAGACCAATTATTATTATGAAAGTGGTAAGTGGGTAAAGGGAAGCTATACTAAATATACCTTCGACAGTAAAGGTCGTCAGACAAAATATGAATATTACAGTAAAGACAACCCGGACGAACCAAAGTTAAAAAGACAAAACTGGTACGAGGTCTCATATTCAGGCAAGAAGAGGACAGAAAAGCATTACAATTATGAGGATAAAATGGTAGGTAAATATGTGTATACCATGGACTCCAAAGGCCGTGATAAGAAACTCGTACAGACCAGCATATATTATTTTACTGACCAGGATCCGCAGGAAACTACTTCAACTACTACATATACTTACTACAACAACGGTCAGCTCAAAAAAGAATCGACTAAAGGCGACGGCTATACAGAAACAAGAACATTCAGAAGTGATGGCCAGATGTTATCACAAAAGTCCAAGGGTACTGACTACGAACGTTCGACAGAGATCAGTTACAATAAGAAAGGCCTTATCACCAAGGAAGTAAGCACATATACGCATAACAGCACTGATGAGAACGGAGAGACTGTAACTGACACAACAAAGGATACATGGAAATATAAATACGAAGGATATTACAAGAATAAATATCCTAAGGTAATTTATATATCTCATAATGGGCAGAAATATTCCAAGGAAGAGAAAACATATAAATACATCGTTGACAAGACACCTGCCGAAGTCCTGAACATAGGCATGGGAGCAGGCTGATCATAACTGTTCATAATAACCGTCCGCCCCGTCACGCGCGGGGCGGTTTTCAAATAATTTGGAAATATTGTAATAATATCGAGGATCGGGAAATGTACAAAGAAATATCCAAACTGGTAATGTTCCGTAACTTCGGAGAAGACAGCATACTGGTAAACTTAAGCAAAATAATATACGAAGCAGATCAGGGACAGACCGACAAGGATGATCTGGTGCGCCGTTCCTACGGCGAGATCAGAAAGTTGCTGGAGGTAGGGACCGACTATGGATTTGACAGGAATCTCTGGAGAGATTATCTGACATTTTTGCTTCTCACGAATGAGAATCCTTTCACACTGACCGCAGAAAAGGTTGGAGCCAGCGAAGGTTCCGTAAATGGTTTCGCAAAGTCTGATTTCGGTATATTCCTGAAGTTGATGAACTACGATTTCAGCAAGCTGGAGGAACAGCTGGGTGTCGACTGCTTCACTACGGTCACCAACTATCATTCCATCCCCAAGAAAAAGAACATGTATAATCGTAATGTCAGCGAGAAGGTTAGGGACATCAGCGACAGACTGGCTGTGCTTGATCCGGAGGATCCGCAAGCACCGTCCGAAGCGTTCGCCATTCTTACCGACTTCTACAAGCAGTACGGCGTTGGCATGTTCGGGCTGAACAGGGCCTTCAGGATAAAGCATGAAGAGGGACAGGACCTGGAGTTCATACCGATCAACAACACAGACCGCGTCATGCTGGATGATCTGGTGGGCTATGAGATCCAGAAAAAACGCCTTCGCGACAATACTGAAGCTTTCGTTAACGGACGAAGAGCCAACAATTGTCTGCTTTTCGGAGATGCAGGCACAGGAAAGTCCACTTCCATCAAGGCGCTGATAAACGAGTACTATGATCAGGGCCTCCGAATGATCGAGATCTACAAGCATGAGTTCCAGGATCTTTCTGCAGTTATCTCAGGTATCAAAAACAGGAACTACCGCTTCATAATCTACATGGATGATCTGAGTTTCGAAGATTTTGAGATCGAATATAAGTATCTTAAGGCCGTTATAGAAGGCGGTCTTGAGACCAGACCGGATAACGTGCTGATCTACGCCACTTCAAATCGTCGTCATCTCATCAAGGAGACCTGGAACGATTCCCATGATATGGATCTGGAGAAACATCACTCGGATACGGTGGAGGAGAAGCTGTCGCTGGTGGCCAGATTCGGTGTCACCATCAACTTCTCAACTCCTGCTCAGAAAGAATACTTCCATATTGTGAAGGAGCTAGCAGCGCGCTATCCTGAGATCAAGCTTACTGAAGAGGAGTTGTTGGATCAGGCTAATAAATGGGAGATGACCCACGGGGGCATGTCCGGGCGTACAGCCCAGCAGTTCATCGATTACCTGTCGGGTATGAGCAAATAAACAAGAGCAGAGGTAGAGTGAATCAACTATTTTACAAAAAATAGTAAAAAATGATGACGGCAACAGCAAGTCTGATGTTTTGATGTCATGCATAAGCATAAAAAAGGCTATCACCCAAAAGTGAAGAGGTGATAGCCTTTTTAATTATAATTTTAGAGAATTATTTATTCCCAGGTATACCTTACCACCGGCTTACGTGCAGCGCCGACTTCGTCGGGTCTGCCGATAACTGCCTTGTGAGGTGCGCCATGGAGATATTCGGGATCTGCTTCAGCTTTGTCATAAAGTTCAAGCAGCGCATCGATCGCTTCGTCCATGACTTCTCTCGGCTCCGTCTCGCAAGGCTCTACCATGAGAGCTTCGTGAACGATGAGAGGGAAGTACATTGTAGGCGGATGGATGCCATAATCCAGAAGTCCCTTTGCCACATCCAGAGCTGATACTCCGGTCCTGTGCTTGAGTTCGCTCAGATCCATTACGAACTCGTGCATGCAGGTGGTATCATAAGCCATCTCGTATTTAGCCGACAGTTTCTTTCTCATGTAGTTGGCATTGAGAACTGCGTTGGCAGATGCTTCAGGAATACCTTCCTTACCAAGAGTAAGGATGTAGGTAAGAGCTTTAACGATGACCAGGAAATTGCCGTGGAACTGCTTGACGAGCCCCATCGTCTTATCTGCGACCTCGAAAGTAAGGCCATCCTCGGGATTTCCTTCAACTCTCTCACCGGGAAGGAACGGAGCAAGGAATTCTTTGCATCCTACAGGGCCTGAACCCGGACCGCCGCCGCCGTGAGGCGTGGAGAATGTTTTGTGAAGGTTTACGTGTACGCAGTCGAAGCCCATGTCGCCTGGACGCGCCTGACCCATAACGGCATTCAGGTTAGCTCCGTCATAGTAGCAGAGTCCGCCTGCTTCGTGAATGATCTTGGTTATCTCAAGGATGTTCTTGTCAAACAGACCTACAGTGTTGGGGTTGGTGAGCATGAGACCTGCCGTGTCTTCACCTACGGCCTCTCTTAAAGCGTCAAGGTCTACACATCCGTCTTCTGCTGAAGGAATACTTACGACCTCGTAACCGCACATTGCTGCGGAAGCGGGATTGGTTCCGTGAGCAGAGTCAGGTACGATTATCTTGGTACGCTTGGTGTCTCCTCTGTCAGTATGATATGACTTGATGAGAAGAAGTCCGGTGAACTCACCGTGAGCGCCTGCTGCCGGCTGGAGCGTAAACTCGTCCATGCCGAGGATCTCACCTAAGTAGGTCTCTACCAGATCCATTACTTCCATAGCACCTTGGATAGTATCTTCTTCCTGCAAAGGATGGATGCCGCGGAAACCTTTAAGAGCCGCAGCTTCTTCGTTTACTTTAGGATTGTACTTCATGGTGCAGGATCCCAGCGGATAGAATCCGTTGTTCACACCGTGAGTGCGCTGAGCAAGCTTGGTGTAATGTCTGGAGATCTCGTTTTCTGAAAGCTGAGGGAGATGGAGTTTCGTCTGGCGCTTGAGTTCTTCAGGAATGGGTGCCTCGGGAACGTCACACTTGGGAAGAAGTGTCAGTCCGCGGCCTTCTTTACCTATTTCAAATATTAGATTCATAGCTCAGACCTCCTTTCCCTGCTAATTCTGCCGCTGTAGCGATCAGTTTGTCCATGTCGGACTTAGTATTCTTTTCTGTGGTGCACCAGAGGATGCAGCCATTTGCAATGGGAAGTCCTCCGAGGATACCCTTATCTTTAAGAGCATCCATCAGTTCCTTTTCATCCACAGGGCAATCTGTTACGAATTCATTGAAAAATTCTTTTTTGAATACGGGATAGAAGCCGGCTTTCTCCAGACCTTCCTTAAGGTAGTGAGCTTTGGCCATGCTCTGATTAGCTGCTTCTGCCATTCCGTCAGCTCCCATGGCAGCCATGTAAACAGATGCTGTCAGTGCGCAGAGATCCTGATTGGAACAGATGTTGGAAGAAGCCTTCTCACGTCTGATGTGCTGCTCTCTTGCCTGGAGAGTGAGAACGTAAGCGCGGTTGCCATCGTCATCGGTGGTCTCACCGACGATCCTTCCGGGAAGCTTACGCATCATGGCGGAAGTTGCTGCCATGAATCCTACGTAAGGGCCTCCGAAACCGATGGGCATTCCCAGTGGCTGACCGTCGCCTACTGCGATATCAGCTCCGCATTCTCTAGGCGATTTCATGATGGCGAGCGCGATGGGATTAACGCCCATAACGAACTTGGCGCCGGCATTATGCACGATCTCACCGATAGCATCAGCATCTTCGAAGATACCGAAGAAGTTAGGCTGCTGGAGATAGAAGCAAGCGGCTTCCTTATCCTCCTCTAATGCTGCCTTAAGGGCATCCACGTCTGTAACTCCATCCTTGGAAGGAAGGACTACAAGCTTGGTGTTGGATCCGAAGCAATAGGTCTTCATGACCTGGATCACTCCGGGATGTGTGGTTGCGGACACGTAAGCGGTCTTGTGCTTGCGGTCAACGCACATAGGGATGGTCTCAGCTGCAGCTGTTGCGCCGTCATAGTGGGAAGCGTTAGCTACGTCCATTCCGGTGAGTTCACAGATCATGGTCTGGAACTCGAATATGGATTGAAGAATACCCTGGCTTATCTCAGCCTGATAAGGAGTATATGCAGTAAGGAATTCTTCTTTGTTTACTACGCTGTTAACGATAGCCGGTATGAAATGATCATAGGCGCCAGCTCCGCGGAAGATGCTTTTGAACACAACGTTCTTTGCAGCCAGATCTTCCATGAAACGGGCAACCTCCAGCTCACTCTTACCGGATGGAAGATTGAGAGGCTCTTTAAGTTTGACTTCATCAGGAATGCAGCTGAACATGTCTTCAAAAGACGTGTAACCTGCCTCCTTCAGCATTTCCTCCCGCTCTTTCAATGTATTAGGTACATAAGAGCCCATTATATCACCTCGATTCTTTAATAACTCCTTTAAGAACGGTCAGCAGATCATTCTTCAAGCGTTTCGCAGAATGCAGCGTATTCCTCTTCATTCATGAGTTCGCCGTGCTCTGTGATATTTTCTACCTTTACGAACCAAGCGTCATAAGGTGCATCGTTGATCAATTCAGGATTGTCAAGAAGCTCTTCGTTGATCTCAACTACGGTAGCGGTAACAGGTGAATAGATATCGGAAACAGCCTTAACGGACTCAACGTCTGCGAAGGTCTCTCCTAAAGTCAGTTCATCACCGGGCTCGGGAAGGTTTACGAAAACCAGTCCGCCAAGTTCGTTCTGAGCATAATCTGAGATGCCGATGGTAGCGGTGTTGTCATCGTTAGTATTCAACCATTCATGTGATTTAGCAAATAATAAAGCCATTGTATTTACCTCCTGATAATATGCAAAATATTAGTTTTCAATTTTTATTTTTCTCTCTTATAGAAAGTTGCGCTGACCATTACGGCAGGCACTCTTCTGCCTCTTACGTCTACTTCAACGGCGTCGCCGAGAACTCTCTCGTCAGCGTCCACGAGAGCAGTGGCAACGGCCTTCTGAATATAAGGACACATGGTTCCTGAGCAGGTGACACCGATCTTCTTGTCGCCTTTATATACGTCCATGTGTTCACGGATGATGCCTCTTCCGGTTACTTCAAGGCCAACCTTCTTCCTTGCGGGAGGAGTCTTTCTCTCGAGAGCTTCCTTACCGATGAAGTCAGCCTTGTCCATCTTAACGAAGATCGAAAGGAGGGCTTCCTTAGGGGTGATGGTATCATCCATCTCGTGGCCGTAAAGCGGCATTCCTGCTTCAAGTCTCAAAGTATCTCTTGCACCTAATCCGCAAGGAATGAGACCTTCATCTTTACCGGCTTCCATCAGAGCTTCCCAGATCTTAGGGGCTTCTTCTTTAGGCATGTAGATCTCTACGCCTTCTTCCCCGGTGTAGCCGGTGGTGGAGATCATGACGGAGGTTCCACACATAGGAACGTCATATTTAGCTGCATAGTACTCTTCCGGAATGCCTGAAGGATCGATCAGTTTCTTCAGGATATCGAAAGCCTTAGGTCCCTGCAGAGCGATCTGTCCGATGGTATCTGAGATATCGTCGAGCACTGCATCACCAAAGACATGGGCCTTCATCCAGTTATAGTCCTTGTCCTTGTTGGCAGCGTTTACCACCATGAGGAATTCATTGTCATTCTTCTTGTAAGCGATCAGGTCATCTACTACGCCGCCTTCTTCATTGCACATAGGGGAGTATCTGGCCTGTCCGTCCTTCATTCCGCTGAAATCATTGGTGAGAAGATAGTTTAGGTTAGCTAAAGCATCATCACCTTTGATCACGATCTCTCCCATGTGAGATACATCGAAGATACCACATGCAGTTCTGACGGCATTGTGTTCAGCAATGACACCTGCCTTGTACTGTACAGGCATCTCCCAGCCTGCGAAGGGAACCATTTTGCCGCCGTATTTGAGATGAGTGTCAAACAGCGTGGTCCGCTTTAAGTTTTCTTCTGACATTTGAATGTCACCTCCGTTTCGAAAAATGTATTCAGATTGGTTTGTATGCAAAAATATCAAAAGGGCACACAAAACCGGTCTTTGTGTGCCCTGTCCTTTTACCTGAAAGATTTACTTCGTCGGTGCGTTTCCGCTCTCCAGGGTTCTGTCAGAAACCAGTCCTTTTGCCTGAGAGTTTTGATGCCCCTTCGGCGCCGCGGATGACCCGCAGTCTCTCCTAATTTCGTCATACAGTTTCTATATTGATGATACAGAAATTATATCATGCTAAAGCGTCAAATTCAACAATCAATTATCAGATACCTGATGTATACAATGAACACAAAAAAGTCACCCCTATGTTGTAATTTAGCATGGCAAACTGATAAAGCGTATGGTATAATAAATCCATAAAGTCGGTATATTTATTGTTTTTATTCGTTACAAAAAGGAGTTAAACATGAAAAGGAAATTATTTGTGATCACTCTGGCGATCATGGTAGTGTTCGCATTCAGCGTAATGCCTGCTTCTGCTGCATCCAAAAAGATCGTTCAGGTAAGCGAGAAGGACTACAATATCGAAGACGGTAAGGAAGTCTTCAACTGGTCATATGTGGACACCTATAAAAATGGTAGATTAGTCAAATATACACACAAAAATGTCTGGTATGACTATCAGTATGACGAAGAGACCGGAGAACAGACCAAGACCAAGAAAACAGATAATTATGAGTATACGTACAGATATAAAAACGGTTTGATGGCCACTGAGCTCAGAAAAACCAACGGCAAGAAATCTGGTAAGACTGTTTATACATATAAGAATAAGCAGCGTACCAAGAGCGTATCTTATAATTACGAGAACGGCAAGTATGTGAAAGTCAGCACCACCACATATAAACGTTCATCCAAAAAATTGACCGTTACCACCAAGTATGAGAACGGTGATCCTGAATACAAGTATGTAGACAACTATGATTCCAAGGGAAGGATCAAAACCAGTGTGACATACAGAGGCGGCAAGAAGGAAGGAACAGAGACCTATACTTATTATTCCAATGGCGTCACCAAGAAGAGCGTATATAAGTCAGAAGACGGCAAGACTTCATATACATATAACTACAACAAGAACGGTCAGGTCACCAAGAGCGTAGACGTATATTCAGATTCCAAGTACGTATATGAATATGAGTATAATAAAAAAGGCCTTGTGACCAAGAAAACTTCAGAAGAGACCTATACTGACTGGGAAGGCAATAAGCAGACAGAAAAACACACTGATACCTATAAGTACAGCAACTTCTATAATTCAAACAAGGCATATCCCAAGACAGTTAAGATCTATAGGGATGGAGAGTACTATCAGAAGGAAGTAAGAGGATATAAGAAGATCTGATATATCACTAAAAATATGATGCTTTGGATCATGCAGGGGCTGCCGGAATGAACGGCAGTCTCTGTTTTTGTTTTTTATTAATTTAATGTGGTAAAATCTCAGGTTGTATGATACAATATGTCCATAGAAAATTTTTCTCTCGGAACTCGTAATGCTTTAAAAAGGAGAAATATCATGAAGAAAAGATTATTTGTTTTAGTGCTGGCTTTGGCTGTAGTGTTCACTTTCAGTGCAGTGCCCGGATTCGCAGCATCCAAACAGATCGTTCAGGTAAGCGAGAAGACTTATTATGACAGTGGGGATGGACTGGAACTCAGCAGCTCCTGGAAAGACACCTATAAGAACGGTAAACTGCAGAAGTATACGTTTACTTATATTTCCAGAGACTATAATTTTGATGACGACGGGAATATGAATGTTACCAAATCAGAGGAAAAGAGTGAGTATATTTACACTTATAAAAATGGAAGACGTGCAACCACGGTACACAAAGAGAACGGCAAGACAGTAGGCAAGACCGTAAATAGCTACAAGAACAAAAAAATAAGCAAGATCACAGATTACAATTATGAGAATGGCAGCTATAAGAAGGCAAGCGTCGTTATTTATAAATACACATCGAAAAAGACTACTATCACGACGAAGTATGTAGATGGCACGCCGGAAGAAAAAGAAGTATTGGAATTTAACTCCAAGGGAAGACTCCTGAAAGAGACCTCTTATAAGGGCGGCAAGAAGACCGGCACCTGGAAATACACTTACTGGGACAACGGAAACGATAAGAAATGTGTATATGAAACGGTTGAAGGCGATAAGACCGTGATGGAATACAATAAGAAAGGTCTTATCACCAAGAATACCTACACATCAAAGACATCTAAGCATGTCAGCACATATAAATACAATTCAAGTGGACTTGTATCAGAGAGAACAGATAAGTACACCTTTACATCTGACGCAGGTGATGAAACCACTACAACAACTTATACATATAAGTACAGCAAGTATTATAACTCCAACAAGAAATACCCTCAGTTAGTGAAGATCTACGAAGGTGATAAATTAATTGAAAAGGAAGAGAGAGGCTATAAGAAGATCTGATCGGTCTCAGGCTAATATGACGTTGTTATGATCGGGGAGCAGCTTGCTGCTCCCTCTTTTATTTGCGTTTTAAATATGGTAAAATCTAAGCATGCATTTGATTTTTAAAGAACATTTTTTGCGATAAAAGGAGAGAACCATGCAGGAGATAAAATGCCCTAACTGCGGACAGGTATTCCAGGTAGATGAATCCGGATACGCCCAGATCATGCAGCAGGTAAGAGATAAGGAGTTTAACAAAGAACTGGAGCGCAGAGAAGCTGAACTGGCGGGTAAATCAGAAGATCAGATAAGGATCGCTTTGATGGAGAAAGACAGCGAGATCCAGAAACTCAAGGCTGAACTTGAAAGTGAGATCGGGAAGCTCAAAGCGGAGATAGCCAGTGCGGAGACTGAAAAGAAACTTGCTGTTACAGAGGCGGTCCAGGCGAAAGATATGGAACTGGCTGAAAAAGCCATGTCCATAACTGAACTTGAAGGCAAGCTTCAGAGCAAGGATGCTGAAAGCGAGCTTAAGGAGAAATCTCTGAAGGAACAGTATGAATCCGCTTTGAAGATGAAGGACGAGCAGATTGAATACTATAAGGATTTCAAAGCTCGTCAATCCACCAAGATGATCGGTGAGAGTCTGGAGCAGCACTGTCAGAATCAGTTCAACTCCATACGCATGACTGCATTTCCGAACGCGTATTTTGAGAAGGATAATGATGCTCGCACCGGCTCAAAGGGCGATTTCATTTTCAAAGAATCTTCTGAGGATGGGGTGGAATTCATATCCATAATGTTCGAGATGAAGAATGAGGCAGATGAAACTGCCACCAAACACAAAAACGAGGACTTCTTCAAAGAACTTGATAAAGACAGACGTGAGAAAAATTGCGAATACGCTGTTTTGGTGTCCATGCTGGAAGCTGACAACGAATATTATAACAACGGGATCGTGGACGTTTCGTACAGATATGATAAGATGTATGTTATCAGACCGCAGTTTTTTATCCCGATGATAACGCTTCTCAGAAATGCTGCTCTGAATTCGCTGAAATATCAGCATGAACTTCAGATAGTGAAGAATCAGCAGCTGGATATCATGAATTTCGAAGAGAACATGAATGCCTTCAAGGATTCTTTTGGAAGGAACTACAGGCTGGCTAGTGAGAAGTTCATGAAAGCTATCGAAGAGATCGACAAGACGATCGATCATCTTCAGAAGACAAAGGCGGCCTTGATGTCATCTGAAAACAATCTGAGGATCGCCAACAACAAGGCTGAAGATCTTTCAATAAAGAAACTTACGAAAAATGCGCCTTCTGTCAAGGCCATGTTCGATGAGTTGGATAAATAATAATTTCAAGAGGAGGAATAAGTTATTGTTAAAGAATGGTTTGAGGAGATTTCTGGCAATCGTACTTTGTATTATGATGGTGTTCGTATTCGCTTCATGTGGAAGCAGCGGTGAGCAGCAAGAGACACAGGATCAGCAGACTGAAGAAACAGAGACTGAAGCTGCTACCGAAGAGACTCAGGATGAAGTCGCTGAAGAAGCATGGGAAGGTACCTTTGTTGAAACCCTTGCAGGCAGAGGAGTTATCACCGTTACTGCTTCCGGAGATGGATATGAGGTAAACGTAAGCTGGTCAAACAGTGCTTTTGAGCATACAGAATGGCATTTCACAGGGAAATCAGACGGAGCCGGTGTGCTTGAGTATTCAGATTGTACAAGAACAGACGTTGCATTCGATGAGAATGAGGAAGAGACAGATACCGTAGTTTACGAAAACGGTACCGGAAGACTTAAACTGGACGGAGATACTATTCAGTGGGAAGATGACGTGGATAACGTTGCCGCAGAAGCAGAATTCCAGAGACAGTAAATATTAAAGATCAAAATATCGACCGATGTTAAGGGAATCAGACAAAAAGTTCATATTAGAGAGAGTCTATGTGGAGACCCCGGTGGATACAGATGGAGACGGACTTAGAGATCTGATCCTTGTCTGGATCACCAGACCGGTTACAGACAAAAAAGTGCCGGCGGTACTGGTTGCGGATCCTTACCTGATGACCTGCAACGAGGAATGGTATGATCTCCATGACGTTGATGTTGATTTAAAAGAATTTACGGCTCAGGATATCGATGAGCCGAATATCTTAATGACTTCCGGGGCGGGTTCTTTTGGAGAATATATAGATTTATGTGTTCAAGTCGACAGTGCAGGCTCAGCTCCCAGGAAAGCGAAGGGGCAGGCTTGTTCAGATGATATCAGGGTAAAAGGGTTCCCCGAATTCGAATGCATCACAAATCTCTATGGACATCTGAACGACAGAGGATATGCTTCCGTGTTTGCAGGAGGACTTGGGACCAGAGGGTCTGATGGATTCACTCTCACCGGAAGCCCTGAAGAAATAGCAGCCTTCAGAGCGGTTATAGACTGGTTGAACGGCAGAGCCAGAGGCTTCTCTGATAAGACGTCCGGAATGGAAGTCAGCGCGGACTGGTGCACTGGAAATGTTGCCATGTCAGGGAGGTCATATCTCGGGACACTTTGCTACGGAGTCGCTGCCACAGGAGTGGAAGGCCTTAAGACTATAATCCCGGAAGCAGGAATATCCAACTGGTATGAGTACTACAGATATAACGGGCTTTGCGTACCGGCGTTTGACTGGCAGGGAGATGACAGTGATCTGTTATCTCTTTACTGCATGTCAAGGGCCAAGGATCCTGAGGACTTCGCTTCCATAGAGGCTGCCTATAGAAAGAAACTTGCTGATATGGTCAAGGCTGAGGACAGAGATTCCGGTAATTACAACGAATTCTGGGATGCCCGCAATTATCTGAAACATGCCACGGAATTTAAGGCATCTGCGTTTATAATTCATGGTCTGAATGACTGGAACGTGAAGTCCGATCAAGCCATAAAGATGTTCAGCGCCCTCAGCGCAGCTGGCAAAGAATGCAGGATGATGCTTCATCAGGGTGAGCACATAAGCATATTTGATCTTAAGGACTCAGGGTGCCTTGAGGCTGTTGACCGTTGGCTGGATCACTATCTCAAGGGGATCGATAATGGTGCTGAGAATGAACAGCGCGTGCTTGTAGAAAGCAATCTGGATCAAAGCAATTGGTATTCTGACGATACCTGGCCACCGGGAAATTCGGAGTGTGTCGATTTTCCTATCATAGAAAAAAGATATTCTGACGAGACGGTGACGGTAATAGATGAACTGTCGGAAACAGCTTATGACAAAGAAACGGATGACAGGAAGGCCTGGAGAGACCAGCTCGTTCTGGAGGACTGCGACCCTGACGAAAAGAATAACAGGTGCCTGAAGTTTTTTGCAGGTCCGTTTGAGGAAGATATCAGGATAACAGGCTCTGTGAAAGTCAGCTTCCGTGCATCCATAGATAAGCCGGTTGCAATATTCAGCGCCATGCTTGTAGACCTGGGCAAAGCCATAAGGATCAATCCGGGGAATATCATAATAGATGGAACTCCCGGGAATCCGGATGAGTTCCTGTTCGGGACCGAAGATGAACCATCTGAATACAAGATAATTACCAGAGGTTGGTTGAACGCTCAGAACCGTGACAATAACTGGTCGAAGAAAGAAATCATCCCCGGCAAGCTCTACGATTTTGAGATCGAGATGGTCGAAACGGATCACACGTTGCCAGCAGGACACCAACTGGAGCTTATCCTTTATGGAGCGGATGCGGACTTTACGCTGAGGCCTTCCGTGAAGACGTGTATCACATATGAAAAGAACAGCATAAAATGTATAATTCCTGTAATCAAGATTATCAACAGAAAGGAATAGACTTATGAAACAAAGGACTAATGCTCCTGGACAGATCATCAGACTGGTCATCTCAAGCTTGCTCATTATTGTTGTAGCATTGGCATTCACTATAAGCGCCGATGCTGCATCTGTGCCGGTCACGAAGACCTTATCGAACTCCCAGCTTCAGGCAGCTGCTAAAGCGACTTCCGCAACCGCCACGCCTAAAGTCAAGATAAAGATCAGCAAAAAGAACGTGACTAAGAAGACCTATTCTGTGACCAAGGGAAAGAAGGTCACGCTGAAGATAACGACCACGAACCTCAAGGGAACGAAGACAATAAAGTATTCTTCTTCGAATAAGAAAGTCGCTACGGTGACATCAAAGGGCGTGGTCAGGGCCAGGAGTGCA
>JAEEGL015782975.1_pt1 | contig 17444 bp, 12 predicted proteins | sample 9134231 | NCBI WGS metagenome assembly JAEEGL01 (sample SAMN16246548, study PRJNA631951) | gut metagenome | biome: gut microbiome; feature: rumen; material: fiber-attached | host: Bos | place: Iran: Karaj | collected 2018-10
CCATTTAGCTTGTAAGACATGGCTTCAAATCTGTCCAGCCCGGCCAGATCTCTGACAGCATCCATGTTACCATCGCTCCAATAAGAGGCCATTTCATTCATCTGAGCATTTATGTCGATTGCAAGACTCTTGTATACGTTACGAACCTCTGCAGATTCAATTCTGTATAAACTGTTCCCTGAAACAGACTTCTTGGCAATAACCTTAGATGTAGACTTTCCGGCAGTTGTACGCTCAGCCGAACTATCACCGGCATCCTTGTTCGATACATCGATGTCCTTGCTGTCCGAAGACTTGTCAGCGGCCTTATTTGAATCATCTTTAGCGTCTGAACTATTTGCATCAACATCTCCGGAAGCATTTCCGTCTTTGCCTGCATTATCAGTCACAGCTGCAAATTCTACATCATTTGCCCCAGTTCCATCCCCTGATTTCTTACCATTTCCCGACAATGCCAGATATAAAACCAATATCAAAAGAATTGCACCAACGATGCCCGCTGTTATCGCAACTCTAATCTTATCGTCTCTCTCCATATCTCCTCACCTTTTTACTAATTAATCTTTCTAATTATACCACAACCACGCCTACTTTTGCCTACTAATAGAAAATGGGAAGCCTGATTTCTTTGAACTACGTGAAATGAGGTCTTCCCATTGATTTGTTATTTAGTCTCTCACTGCGAAGGAGCAGCGAGAAAATATATTTATTTTGCCGAAACCTGCACGAATGCAGCCAATGAATTATTTTGTTGAAAGGTACTCGTCGATACCCTTGGCTGCGGCTTTGCCGGCACCCATTGCAAGAATAACGGTAGCTGCACCTGTTACTGCATCACCACCTGCGAATACACCCTTCTTGGATGTCTGGCCATTTGCTTCCTCAGCAACAATACATTTTCTGCGGTTAACTTCAAGGCCTGCAGTTGTTGATGAAATAAGTGGATTAGGTGATGTTCCAAGAGACATGATAACTGCATCACACTCGATGTCGAACTCAGAGCCCGGAACCTCTACAGGGCTTCTTCTTCCTGACTCATCAGGCTCGCCAAGCTCCATTCTGATACAGGTAATGCCTGTTACCCAGCCATTCTCATCAGCGTGGATTTCAACAGGATTTGTAAGAAGATCAAAGATGATTCCCTCTTCCTTAGCGTGTCCAACCTCTTCCTTACGAGCAGGAAGCTCTTCTTCTCCACGACGATAAACAACGTGAACCTCAGAGCCAAGGCGCAGCGCTGTTCTTGCAGCGTCCATAGCAACGTTTCCGCCACCAACTACAACGCACTTCTTAGGTCTCATGATAGGTGTTCTTGAATTCTCATCAAAAGCCTTCATAAGATTACTTCTTGTGAGAAACTCATTGGCTGAGAATACTCCCATTGCCTGCTCACCCGGAATGTTCATGAATCTTGGAAGTCCGGCGCCTGAGCCAATGAATACTGCCTCAAAGCCCTCTTTCTCCATGAGTTCATCGATAGTAACTGACTTACCGATAACAACGTCTGTCTCAAGCTTAACGCCCAGTGACTTAACGTTCTCAATTTCCTTCTTAACAACATCATCCTTAGGAAGACGGAATTCAGGAATACCATAAACCAGAACGCCGCCTGCCTCGTGAAGTGCTTCAAAAATAGTTACATCATATCCCATCTTTGCAAGATCACCGGCACATGTAAGTCCTGAAGGACCTGATCCGATGATGGCAACCTTTTTGCCCTTTTTCTCTTTAGCGCCAGCTGGTTTGATTCCAAGCTCTCTAGCTGCATCAGCAACATATCTCTCAAGCTTACCGATAGATACAGCGTCACCTTTGATTCCTCTTACACACTGGCCTTCGCACTGGCTCTCCTGCGGGCATACACGGCCACATACAGCAGGAAGTGCACTTGAAAGGCTGATAGTCTGATAAGCGCCCTCAACATCTCCCTCTTTTACCTGCTGAATGAATGCAGGGATATCAATAGAAACAGGGCATCCCTGTACGCATTTTGGGTTCTTACAGTTAAGGCATCTTGTTGCCTCCTGCATTGCTTCTTCTTTATTGTATCCAAGGCAAACCTCTCCGAAATTAGTAGCTCTAACCTTGGGATCCTGCTCACGAACAGGAACTCTTACAAATCCATCCATTTTTATTCTCCTATTCACAAAGTCATGAGTAAAAACTGACAATTCTGTTTCACTCTCGCAATCCTACAATATCAATCACAGTTGCCACATCCGCCGTGGTGAGTCTTGCCTTCCTGTTCTCTAAGAAGAAGTCTTCCCTCTTCTGTCTTGTAAAGCTTCATTCTGTTCATGGCCTGATCGAAATCAACCTTATGTCCGTCAAACTCAGGTCCATCAACGCATGCAAACTTTACCTCTCCACCAACAGTAAGACGGCAAGCTCCACACATACCGGTTCCGTCAACCATGATAGGATTCATGCTGACAATTGTGGGAATTCCAAGTTCCTGTGTAAGTTTACAAACAAATTTCGTCATGATCATTGGTCCGATAGGTACGCAGTGGTCATACTTGTTGCCCTCATCCCAAAGATCCTGAAGAGCCTTTGTAACCATTCCGCTTCTACCATATGAACCGTCATCGGTTGTAATATGAAGATTACATACCTGCTTGAATCTATCCTCAAGGATAACCAGATCCTTGGTTTTGGCACCGATGATAACGTCGCAGTCAACACCGTGCTCTTTAAGCCACTTTGCCTGTGGGTAAACAGGTGCTGTTCCAACACCACCTGCAATGAATACGATTTTCTTTTTCTTGAGGTCCTCAATAGATTCCTCACAGAGATCGGATGGCTTTCCAAGTGGTCCGACAACATCTGCAAGCTGATCGCCCTTCTTAAGGTTCTTAAGAGCAAACGTCTCAGCACCGATAGCCTGTACAACTATCTCAACAGTTCCCTTTTCTCTGTCATAGTCACAAATAGTTAACGGTATTCTCTCCCCTTCAGCATCTACACGGATAATAAGAAACTGTCCGGGTAAACATGCCTGTGCTACACGTGGAGCCTCAACTATCATCTGAAAGATGTTCGTTGCCAGCTCGTTAGCCTCCAAAATCTTGAACATAGTCATCCTCCTGCCAAATCTTTTTTCTTGAAAATTAGAAAAATTCACATATTCCGTGAATAAATCGTACTCAATGTAACAATCATACTGTTTTTCTTTAAATTAGTAAAGTGTTAAATTATCGTGCTTATCTGTTTGATATTTTGATAAGTGTATACTTCCCGCTTGAATCGTATCCCAGTCTGTTTACCGAACCATCATGGGTATTCACCGCATACAAAAGGCCTGTCGGACTAGCAACGCCATCATAGGAGACATGATTTTCCACGATAACATAATACTCGCCGGCCCCTGCAATCTCAATTTCATTGGTGTAAATATACTCGTTGTGACCGTCCTGTCCTCTTACCTTACCATTTGTATCAAGAAGATAGTCGAGCCTTACAAGCGTACTTACAAGCATGTTTACAGCTTGCTCTGTTGAAACAAGTCTGGTGAATACAAGATGGTAATCCCTTTCTACGATCTCACTCATCTCACCTTCAGCATTGATGGCAACAAACTTATAATGTGTAGTGCCTACAGGCATAGTAATAGGCGAAACATATTGTTTGGAATTTAAATCAGGATCACTTCCATCTGTCGTATAAAAGATCGTGCAACCTTCCTCCGCAACGGCAACAATCATTGTATTCTGATTGTAGTCACCGCTTGGCTCCATGATAACAGGCGCATCGGGAAGTCCCTCTACTACAGTATAATCATTCTGAATTACTCCGCTGGCAATTCCATATTCGTTAATACAAATTGCCTTTATGTTATACTGTCCGGGTTTGTCGACAACAATCTCGTTCTCGTAGAGAATGCTCGTGGAATCAGGTTTACTACCGTTAACCGTGTAATAAATCCTGCAATTTCCCTCAGTATTGCTATGTCCCAGCGTGATCACAACATAATCGTCAAACTCGCCGGATGCCGGAGACATTACCGGATCTGTCGGAACATACTTCTCCTTGATCTCTGCAGCCACTGGATTATCGCTGTCATTAAGTATCAGAGAGATGTCATCAAGATCTTCATTCTGCTTGTAAATAGATATTATGCTCTCATAGGCTGTTGAAACTGTATCTTCCGAAAAAAGGCCTGTATCTGTTATAAGCTTTAGAGCCTCGACAGCCTCTTTACTCTTACCAGCCTCGAGATAATAATCAGATAATCTAAATACTATCTCTGAATTTTTGGGAAAAGAGCTATTGCCCTCTATGAGTGTTTCGATAGCCTCATCAATCTTACCGGCCTCTTTTTCCTTCTGAGCTGTTTTCAGATAGGAAAGTGCGCTGTTTCCCATGAAAGCAGGAATAATAGCAATAATAGCCCAAAGGAGAACAACAGCAGCTACAGTCATAACAACAATGTGGTGTTTCCCCCTTAGAGAATCCAAAGCATCCTGAATCTTCTTCCTTCTCTCCTCTTTAAGGCGGTCTTCCTTATTCAGTTCATCTGCAACTCCGGAAAGCGTTGCATTTATCTGATTCTCAACTTCCGGCTCAAAATCAGGGACAAAATTTATCTCATTGCCGCAAGCGTCGCAGTACATATGCCCTTCCGGAATCTCACTACCACAATTAGGACATTTCATTCTTTTATCCAATAAGTCTTGTAGATTTTATTTGTTGTGACTAAGTGCTGCCTGATAGCAGTTATTCATAAGCATTGCGATTGTCATAGGGCCCACTCCTCCGGGAACAGGTGTTATGGCGCTCGCTTTTTCTTTTACCTCATCGTAAGCAACATCACCGCAGAGTTTACCTTCCGCATTTCTGTTGATACCGACGTCAATAACAACTGCGCCATTCTTAACGTGATCAGCAGTGATCATTCCTGCCTTACCAACAGCAGCAATAAGAATGTCTGCTCTGCTGCACACCTCCTTAAGATCAGCAGTCCTTGAATGTGCCACAGTTACAGTTGCATTTTCTCTAAGCATCAAAAGAGCCATAGGCTTACCTACAATATTGGATCTTCCTACAATCACACACTCTTTACCGGATATGCTGTAATCTGAAGGAAGTCCTCTCTTAAGAAGCTGAATAACACCTGCAGGTGTGCAGGACACAAATCCCTCTTCGCCGATGCATAATGCGCCAACATTCATGGGATGAAAGCCGTCTACGTCCTTGGATGGGTCGATGGAATCAATCACAGCCTTCTCATTTATATGCTTCGGAAGAGGCATCTGAACAAGGATTCCGTCTACATCCTCTCTTCCGTTAAGTTCGTAGATAAGCTCCAGAAGCTTTTCCTGAGTGGTATCTTCAGGAAGCTCATAGGACAATGATCTGTAGCCGATGTATTCGCAGGCTTTTTTCTTGTTCCTGACATATACCTGTGAAGCCGGATCCTCACCCACGAGAATGACAGCAAGTGTTACCTCTATTCCTTTTTCTTTTAAAAGAGCTGTCTTCTCCTTAAGCTCATCCTTGATCTGCTGTGAGATAAGTTTTCCATCTATGATCGTTGCGCTCATTAAAATAACCCCGTAATATTTCCTTGTTCATTAACATCAATATCGTAAGCAGCAGGGTGCTTGGGAAGTCCTGGCATTGTCACGATAGCTCCCGTAAGAGCAACTACAAAACCTGCTCCGGCGGATACGTAAGCTTCTCTTACTGTAATATTGTAATTTGTTGGTCTGCCCAAAAGAGTAGGATCGTCAGAAAGTGAATACTGAGTTTTAGCCATACATACAGGAAGTTTTCCAAAGCCCATCTCCTCAAGCTTAGCGAGCTGTTTTGCTGCGGAAGGAGCAAAGTTTACGCCGTCTGCACCGTATATTTCCTTGGCAACAGTCTCAATCTTCTCCTTAAGAGAAAGGTCATCAGCATAAATTGGAGCATAGTTGCTTGGCTTAGTATTAAGGGTCTCGATAACCTCTTTTGCAAGAGCCTCTCCGCCTTCTCCGCCTTTTGCCCAAACTTCTGAAAGAGCAAATCTGCAGTTTCTCTCCTCGCAGAATGTCTTTACAAAATCTGTCTCTGCCTGAGTATCTGTAAGGAATGAGTTCAGGGTTACGACAACCGGAACTCCGTATTTCTGTATATTCTCTATGTGCTTCTCAAGGTTCACAATACCCTTCTTAAGAGCGTCAAGGTTCTCTTCACCAAGATTCTTCTTGTCAACACCGCCGTTATATTTGAGCGCTCTTATAGTTGCAACAAGAACTACTGCATCAGGCTTAAGTCCAGCCATTCTGCATTTGATATCAAGGAACTTCTCAGCTCCAAGGTCAGCACCAAAACCTGCCTCAGTTACTGTATAATCAGCGATGCCAAGAGCTGTCTTGGTTGCTCTTACAGAGTTACACCCATGAGCGATATTTGCAAAAGGACCACCGTGAATAATAACAGGATTGTGCTCAAGTGTCTGAACAAGGTTAGGCTTTATAGCATCCTTTAGAAGAGCTGCCATGGCACCTACAGCATTGAGCTGACCAGCTGTAACAGGCTCTCCGTCTCTTGTATAAGCAACAATAATTCTTGATAATCTCTTCTTCAGATCATCCATATCATCTGCAAGACAAAGGATTGCCATAATTTCTGATGCAACAGTGATCAGGAAATGATCCTCTCTCGGAACACCGTCTGCCTTAGCTCCAAGACCTACAACGATGTTTCTCAGGGCTCTATCATTCATGTCGAGGGCTCTTTTCCAGATTATCTGTCTTGTATCAATACCAAGTTCATTGCCCTGCTGAATGTGGTTATCTATTATTGCAGCAAGAAGGTTATTGGCTGAAGTGATAGCATGGAAATCACCGGTGAAATGAAGATTGATGTCTTCCATTGGCACAACCTGTGCGTATCCGCCGCCGGCTGCACCTCCCTTAATTCCAAAGCACGGTCCAAGTGAAGGTTCTCTAAGTGCGATAACCGTCTTGTAACCAAGTCTGTTCAGTGCATCTCCAAGTCCGACACTGGTTGTAGTCTTACCTTCACCGGCAGGTGTAGGGTTGATCGCAGTTACAAGGATGAGCTTACCTTTCTTGTTGTTCTCAGCCTTTTTAAGGTACTCCTCTGTAAGCTTAGCCTTGTACTTGCCGTAGTACTCAAGATCGTCCTCCACGATCCCAACTTTGCCTGCAACATCTCTGATGTGCAAAAGCTTTGCTTCCTGTGCAATTTCGATATCACTCTTTACAGCCATTCAAATCTCCATTTCCGCAGAAACTCTCCGCAACAAAACCTTACTACATGTAACATTTATTGGTAAACGCACAGGATTACTCCTCTCCTGCGCCATTTACGTACGCGTCAAACTGTGCCTTCGTCATAAGGACTTTTCTTGGCTTGGTACCTTCTTCATCGCCGACAACACCGGCCTCGCATAGCTGATCCATAATTCTGGCAGCCCTGTTAAACCCAATCTTGAAGGCTCTCTGAAGCATTCCTATTGAAGCTTTATCTTTTTCTATTATTATGTTTCCGGCCTCGACAAAGTATTCATCCCTATCCGATCCGGAATCTCCTGAAAATCCTCCCGATGAAGAGCCCTGGCTTGTCATACTACTGATTTGCTGCTCAATCTCTTCACTGCTATATGAAGATTCAAAATTCTGCTCTCTTAAGAAATCAGTAACTGCCTGAACTTCCTTGTCAGATACAAAGGCTCCCTGAACTCTGGCGGGCTTGGTATAGCCTTGTGGGTAAAAGAGCATATCACCCTTTCCAAGCAGTTTCTCGGCACCATTGATATCAAGGATTGTCCTGGAATCAACGCCTGAAGAAACAGCAAATGCCACACGGCTTGGCATATTGGCCTTGATAAGACCGGTAATAACGTCAACCGAAGGACGCTGTGTTGCAATAATAAGATGAATACCGGCAGCTCTGGCAAGCTGTGTAAGTCTGCAGATAGCGTCCTCAACCTCATTGGCTGAAACCATCATAAGGTCTGCAAGCTCATCAACAATAACAACCAGCTGAGGAAGTACTGTCATCTCCGGATCATCGGAATCTGCAGCAAGCTTGTTGTAGCCCTTAAGGTCTCTAACTCCCGAATCAGCAAATTTCTTGTATCTGCTGGTCATCTCAGCAACGGCCCAGTTAAGCGCTGCAGCAGCCTTCTTGGGGTCAGTGACAACAGGAATCATAAGATGTGGAATTCCGTTATAAACGGAAAGCTCAACAATCTTAGGATCTATCATGATCATCTGAACCTCTTCAGGCTTAGCCTTGTAGATAAGGCTCATGATAATCGTGTTGATACATACCGATTTACCGGAGCCTGTTGCACCGGCAATAAGAAGGTGTGGCATCTTGGCTATGTCAGTAACTACAGTCTTACCCGCAATATCTTTACCAACAGCAAATGCAAGCTTGGAGTCGAATTCTTTAAATTCTGCGGATTCGAGCAGGTCTCTCAGTGCTACTGCGCTGTTCTCTTTATTTGGAACCTCAATTCCGACGGCAGCCTTACCGGGAATCGGGGCTTCAATTCTGATATCCTTGGCAGCAAGATTCATCTTGATGTCATCGGCCAAACCTACAATTTTGCTGACTCTGACACCTGCCTCCGGCTGAAGTTCAAATCTGGTTACAGCAGGTCCCTGGCTGATATCTGTAACAGTAACATTGACACCAAAGGTCTTTAATGTTTCCTGAAGCTGATAAGCAGTCTCTTTCAGTTGTCTGGCAGAATCTGCGTTTTTATTCTTGGTTCCCTTATCCAAAAGATTCAAAGGTGGGAAAACATACTTCTTTGGAATCTTCTTTTTGTGAGCCTCTATTTCTTTTTCCATGCCCGGACTTACTGTATGGGGGCCGGGTCCCTGAGGCATATGATTTACAGAAGATGCTGAGGAATCGATCTTGGAAGAAGCGTTCGGGTTCCTTGAAAGATGATCCTGAGCGTGTATAACATACTCTCCGTTCATGCCGTTTCCAAGATCCTCGGCGTGAATCGGAACATCGGGCAAAAGATCCTCATCAGCCTCCACCTTGGCTCTTGCCAGGAGTCTGTTAAGGCTTGTATCTCCACTTGCAGCACTAAGCTGCTGCTTGGGTGCCATAGCAATAACATTTGAAGGCTTTGATGTAGTCTTCCCGTTGACATCCTGATAATCATCCTCATCTTCTGTCGTATCATCATAGCCCATGCCATGTATTCTCGGAGATGTAACCATTACTCTTTGTCCGTCGGGCTCAACCTCGGTTTCCATGCCCTTATTAAGGACGATCTCATGGATATCGTCAGATACTTCCTCGTCCGGAATAAACACCTTCTTCTTGGAGGAAGGATCAAGGTCAGAATGAACAGGAGCAATATCATCGTTCTCCTCATCTTCCTTGTCCAAAGTGGTATCAATCATGACGCCACTGACCTTCTTCTCCATGCGAAGAATCTTCTCATCTTCCTTCTGCTCGATAGCAAGACGCTTTTCCTCTTCTATGCGAGCTCTGCGCTCCTCCATCTTCTCACGGCGTCTCTCTGCATACTCTCTGTAATTGGCCGCATCCTCTTTGGTACGCTCAATAAGCCTCCTGCCGCCCTTCTTAAGGCCGCCCACAAATGAATGCTGAGTAAATACAACAATACCGGCGATTCCAATTACCAGAATCAGTAGGATTGTACCGACAAGCGACAAGTACTTATAGGAAAAATATGCCAAAGAACCGGCAAAGACGCCGCCACCATTGCGAGCTGCACTGGCTGCGGAAAAAATCGATACAATATCATAGCTCTCAGCTGTCTGGGGTCTTCCTGTCAAAAGATCTGCCATTATTCCTGCAAGCAAGAACAGAATAATGCCGGATACAATCTTCCTGATGGAAGCGCTGGAGCCAAAGTTTGCAATTCCGATTACAACACATCCAAGCGCAACAATAGGAGCTACAAAGGCAGTTAAGCCAAATAGCCCAAATAATACACTGCTGACAGCATCGCCGAATTTGCCACAGATACCAAAGTTACAGAGGAATAAAAAGATAGTAAGAGCCACTGCTGCTATGACAGTGATCTCACTTCTGAGTGAATAATCGATTTCCTCATCCTGCATCTGCACATTTCTCCTGCGTGTTTCAGGACGTGCTGAACTTTTTCTACTTGTTGAACCGGATTTTCTATTAGAAGTTCCCCTTTTGTTACTAGAAGCCATTTTTTCCCCACTAAAAACAGATTAACAAAACTCTAATCAGTATACCATTTTTAAGGTGTTTATGCTATACTAACAACTGATTTTACAAATGTATGTAATACGGGATATTTATTATATTTCAGCCCGTAAAATGGCTATAAATCAAAGGAGAAAACAATGGAATTCAAACAGGAATTAGATACAGGAAGTTTCAAGATAATAGGAAACACGGAATCCTCCTTAAAGCTCAAAGAAGTTGCAGAAAAATGCAGACTTGTTAAGACTGAGACAGGTGTCAAGGTTGAGATGGCTTATACAGGACCAAATGCCAGCAAATATCTTCAGTATATGGAGAAGCACAAAGAAGATCTCACCAAGTATCTTATGAACCCTGATGAGTCAGAACTTTATGAGTGGATGGAAGTTTCTCACCAGACTCCTATCACACTTAAGAAGTATGAGAAAGAAGCGCTTATCCTCTATGTGAGATTTGATCCTGATACTCATGATATGCATACAGGAATCGCAGACGAGAATGTAACCATGAAGCTTGGTGCTCCACTAATGGAGATCAACGTCGACCAGCTCACACGTGATGAATTCAAGCTCAAGATTTTCAACATGCTTCTTCTTGCAGACGAGATCGCAGTCCTCATGGGTAATGCAAATCTTCGCAAGATGGCCAACATCCAGATTGTAAAGACCTACCTCAACGAGATTTACGACAAATATCACGAGAACGTATAATAAAAACCGGCCCAAGGGCCGGTTTATTTTTTTGCTACGAAAAGCGTTCCTACTTTCTTCTTTTCAATGATATCGTATAGTTCTTCGGGCCTTTTGCCGTTGGTGACGAGGACGTCGATGCCGTGGGAGGTGGCAAGTTCTGCTGCTTCGAGCTTTGTTATCATTCCACCTGTTCCTCTGTTGGAACCCGAACCGGAAGCGACCTTCTTAAGCTCATCTGTAATCTCTTCTACTCTACTGATCAATTTAGCATTTGGATCCGATTGCGGATTGCCGTCGTAGAGACCATCAATGTCAGAGAAAATAATGAGTTTACTTGCATTGCAGAAAACAGCAACCAAAGCAGACAGCATATCGTTATCGGAAAAGAGCTTCTGTTCGGACTCGATTTCAGCATGGCTTACAGAGTCATTTTCATTGACAATCGGTATAATATGATTCTCAAGAAGCGCATCAAATGTATTCTTAAGGTTACTACTTCTGACAGGATCTGAAATATCTTCATTATCAAGAAGAATCTGTCCCACCATTCTGTTGTATTCTCCAAAGAGCTTATCATAAAGATGCATGAGCTCAGTCTGACCAACTGCAGCTGCAGCCTGCTTCATTCGAATTTCGCTGGGTTTTTGTGGAAGTCTCATCTTGTTGGCCCCAACAGCAATAGCCCCGGAGGAAACAAGCACAAGATCATATCCAAGATTCTCAACACCCGCTACAGCCCTGCAAAGGTGATCGATTGCGCGGATATCAATATTCCCACTCTCATTTGTAATCGTTGATGTTCCGACTTTAACTACAATTCTTTTCTTACTGACGCTCATGTCCTCTTCACTTTCTCACTTTAATCTAATAAATCAACTTACATCCAAGTTTATTCCTAAACAAAATCTTTTTCAAGCAAAAAGTTCAACACACATAAAAACTATCCAAATTCTTAATAATAACTTAATAATCAAGGCATTTTTATTTGATATAATTTAATCGTAGAACCATGTATTTTTTTACTAATGGATGATAAATAATATGGACAACATACCCGTTCAATCTATATTTGAATATATGCTGGAGCTGATTCCCCTCGGTGTTTTCTGGAAGGATAAAGACCGCAGATTTCTTGGAGCAAATAAGATGTTCCTGGATTATTACGGTCTTACTTCAGTTGATGAAATTCTCGGAAAAACCGATGAGGATATGGGCTGGCATATTGATCCAGAACCATTTAAAGCTATTGAGCTTAGAGTTATAAATAACGGCGAAACTGTCAGTGAAGAGCCGGGACAATGTATCGTAAAAGGAAATATAAGACTAATAAGGGCATCAAAAATGCCTCTTATTGTTGGCGGCAAAATTGAAGGACTCGTCGGATACTTTAGAGATGTTACAGACGAGGTTGCAGAAAGAGACAGATTATCCGTTCTTACCCAAACCGATGAACTTACCGGACTACTTAACAGAAGAGCTTACTCTGATATTTCAAAGCAGTATGAAACCCAATTCAAGAGGGAGGGCACGGACTTCGTGCTCTACATGATAGATATTGATGATTTCAAACAGATAAACGACAATTACGGTCATGAATACGGAAACCTTATTCTACAGGCTATTGCCAAAAGTCTTGTAGTTGTAGCCTCCGATAACAGCGTTGTTTTCAGATACGGCGGCGATGAATTTGTTGTTCTGCATCAATACAGCGACATAGAGGAAGTCGAAAGTCTTCAGAAACGAATTGTTGCCGGTATTGAATCCCCAAGAAATATAGATGGAATAAACATGAAAGTAAGAGTATCCATTGGTCATTCCCTCTTTTCAGAGTCCAGCTATATGTCTGACCTGATCGAATACGCAGACAGACGCATGTATGAAATGAAACGTCTTCACAAGGAAGGCAAGTATTTCTGATAATCATCGAAATAATTAAGCGCTCTGCGCATGAAAAAAGAGTAACTCGAAAGAGCTACTCTTTTTGTGCGAGCGGATTTCCGCTTCGCTATAAGTGGATTAGGCGGGAGTCGAACCCGCGTCCAAAAATTCATCCCCTGTCCTTCTACTATCATAGTCAATTATTCTGAGATTCTGCATCCCTGTTCCCTTCTGACTGCGGTAATTGACAACTGCAATCAGTCGGTAGCTTCTAATACGTCCATAACGTCGAAGCACCCGCCATGTCGTTTCCTACAAAGTTTGACGCCAGTTACTAAATGTGTAGGTGCACTTAGGCTGACGTGCCGCGATTAGGCAGCGTATGCTAAATTATCGTTAGCGTTTAATTTTAATTTGAGGTTTAACGCAACCATCCTTCGGATAGCTTCTCCAGCTTCAAAATCCCTGTCGAAACCTTTACTAACCCTTATTTAATTATGCTTACATAGTATATCGTTATTTATCTTCAATTTCAATATACTAGTAGTTTAGAATATAGCCTGATTTGATTATCAGATATTACCGAAGGCTGACTTTGTAATCACGAAGAGCTTCGCGCTGCTGATCCTTCTTGGCCATATCGGCACGCTTGTCGTAGAGCTTCTTGCCTCGGGCAAGTCCGACTTCTACTTTCACTTTGCCATTCTTAAAGTATACTTCCAGAGGAACCAAAGTATAGCCCTGCACCATTTTCTGCTGATCAAGCTTTCTGATCTCAGCCTTGTGCAAAAGAAGTTTCTTAACACGTAAGGGATCCTTGTTAAAGATATTGCCCTTCTCATATGGGCTTACATTCATGCCCATAATGAAGGCTTCTCCCTTATCGATACTGATCCAGGCTTCTTTGATGCTGCATTTTCCCTGACGAATAGACTTAACCTCAGTTCCAAAGAGCTCTATTCCCGCCTCGTACTTCTCCTCAATGAAGTAATCGTGATATGCTTTTTTATTATTTGCGACCAGTTTTCTAGCCTTGTTATCTTCTGCCATGATAATTCTGTATCCTTAAATCATTCTTATTTAACTTCATTATAACTTATTGATTCAATAAACCTATAGTTTACTTCCTTTTCCTGCCTTTTCCCTGCGCACTCCTGGCAGCCTTACTTGTAGCAGACTTCTTGTACTTATGAACCTTGTAGACCTTCCTTCCGGACGAAGTCTTTTCAGCGTTTACACTCGACTTTCCATTTTTAGACTTTGCAGATGAAGTTGCCTTCCTACCTGCAGGTGCCTTCTTGCCCTTACGCTTGGGCTTTGCCTCACCGGTTCTCGGATCAGGCTCTACATCAGAAAGATTTAATCTTTCCCCATCAATTTCAACCATGCGCCCTTCACTCTGAGATCTCTCGATGATCTTGCGGAGCTTACTGGCACGATTTTCTGCGACTTTACGCGCGTCAGAATAAACCAGGAACTCATTAGACTCGTAAGTCTCATCTTCCAAAATCTCAGGATTTTCCTCCTCGAACTCATCAAGGAGCCTGAAGTCGATAGTCTTGGTAAGTCTGTCAGCCCCCATAACTCTGATGGTAACTTTTTGTCCCAGACAGTACTCCTTATGATAGCGCTCACCCACAAGCTTCATGTTGTTCTCATCATAAACATAGAAATCATCGCTCATGTTAGCAGCTCGTATCATTCCCTCGCAGGAATTATCCAGTTCAACAAACATGCCCCACGCAGTAACTCCTGAGATAATTCCTTCAAAAACCTCTCCGACATGATTCTCCATATACTGAGATTTTTTGAGCTTATCTGTTTCTCTTTCAGCTTCCTCAGCCCTTCTCTCGGTTTCAGATGAATGCTTTGCAACTTCGTCGAGAATCTCTTCGTAATGAGCAGCCTTATCAGCATTCATCCTGCCACGCAGATGATCCTTGATAATCCTGTGAATCTGAAGATCAGGATATCTTCTGATAGGTGAAGTAAAATGACAATAATAATCAAATGCAAGTCCGAAGTGTCCTGTACACTCGGTGCTGTACTTAGCCTGCATCATTGAACGCAGAGTCATCTTGCAGACTACTGCTTCTTCCTTACTGCCTTCTATATCCTTGAGGAGCTTCTGGAGCTCTTTTGGCTTAACTCCTACATCCTTCCTGGTTCTGATATGGTGTCCGAAATTGCTGACAAAAGCCTGCAGAGTTGCAATCTTCTCAGGATCAGGCTGTTCGTGAATTCTGTACACGAAGGGTGATTCCATAAAGAAAAAATGCTCAGCCACAGTCTGGTTTGCTGCCAGCATGAAGTCCTCAATTAGCTTGGTAGCTGTATTTCTTGGTCTTGGTACAATATCTACAGGATTTCCCTCAGCATCAAGGATTATCTTTGTTTCAGGAAAATCAAAGTCAATAGCGCCCTTCTTTTCTCTCTTTTGCCTAAGGATCTTTGAGAGCTTTGCCATATTCCTGAACATAGGAACAAGTTCACTGTATCTCTCGGTTTCTTCCTCGTCGTTATCCTCAAGTATCTTGGCTACACTGGTATATGACATACGTTCATTGACGTTGATCACTGATTCTACAATGTCATGGTCTACGATTCCGCCGTTTTTATCAATGGTCATAAGGCAGCTGAGGGCCAGTCTGTCCTCACCATGATTGAGCGAGCAGATTCCGTTTGACAATCTATGAGGAAGCATAGGGATTACACGGTCAACAAGATATACACTTGTTCCGCGCTTAAGGGCTTCCCTGTCCAGAGCAGAGTTTTCCTGAACATAATTGGTAACATCAGCGATATGAACTCCAAGATGATAAAGTCCCTCAGCATCAATAGTAAGACTTACTGCATCATCAAGATCCTTGGCGTCCTCGCCGTCGATTGTGACCATCGTCACATCCCTTAGATCAGTTCTGCCAAGCATATCCGCTTCGCTTATCTGATCCGGACATTTATTCGCCTGGTTGATGACTCTCTCAGGAAACTCCGAGGGAATATCGTATCCCTTTACAATCGACATAATATCAACGCCGGGATCATTGATATTTCCGATAACTTCCTTGACCTTGCCTTCAGGTTTCTTGTGAAGAGCTGCGTTTCCGTAATCTGTAATCTTTACAACAACCTTATCGCCGGTTACAGCCTTCCCATGATGCTCGATAGGAATAAAAATATCACTCTGAATTCTGCCGTTATCAGGTATAACAAATCCAAAGTTCTTTTCCCCCTGATAGGTTCCGACAATCTCATCCATTCCTCTTACGAGAATGTTTCTGATTCGGCCTTCGCGTCTCTTGCCAGTATTCTCAGGAAGCACCTCTACTTCAACAGTATCGGAATGAAAAGCGCCATGAACATACTCTTCAGGGATAAAAATGTCTTCATCCTCTCCCTCTACTTCTACGAAACCAAAGCCTCTGGCATTAGCAATAAAGGTACCAACTGTCATTTCTTTATTCTTTTTACCATTCAAGGATTCTTCCATCCTCTTTAGACGTCTGCCTTTACTCATAAACACCTCGAAAAAAAGTGAAAAAAGGCACTCACAAACGGAGTGCCTTAAGAAATCTAATACTGAAAGAACAAATTAAAACAAATTCATGTTAAGAACAATAGCTATAACAATGAAAAGAACTGAAAGAATGATTGTTACCTTCTTAAGAATGCCTTCTCTTGAACGACCCTTGTTCTTGCCCCAATATGTATTGTCAACTGTTCCCTGTATAGCTCCAAGTCCCTGATTCTTGCCTTCCTGAGCAAGTACCAATACGACCAAAGCGGCACAGATTAGCATAAATACTACACCAACAACATAATTTAAAACGCTCACAGTGTGAAACCTCCCAAATATCTGCATAAAATAGTCATGGCCTGTTTTCACAAGCGCTTCTTATCTTAGCATATATCTAATAAATCGTCAAATCACTTCTTGATAAGCAGACTCTTTCCTGTCATCTCTTTAGGCTGCTCCTCGCCCATGCACTCGATAAGTGTAGGAATGATGTCTGCAAGGCATCCACCCTCCTTAAGGGTATAAGCAGGATCATAGTTTACAAGAATGAAAGGAACAGGGTTGGTTGTATGAGCTGTCCATGGCTCGCCTGTCTCATAGTCGATCATCATATCAGCATTACCGTGATCAGCACAGATAAACATTGTTCCGTTTACAGACTTAAGAGCCTCTACAACCTTACCAACACACTCATCAACAACCTCGATAGCCTTAACTGCAGCAGGAATAACGCCTGTGTGTCCAACCATGTCAGGGTTTGCGAAGTTAGCAACAACAACATCATACTTCTGAGATGTGATAGCATCGCAGATCTTCTCACATACTTCAGGAGCGCTCATCTGAGGCTTAAGGTCGTATGTAGGAACATCCTTAGGGCTGTTTACAAGCACTCTGTCCTCTCCCTCATTTGGCTGCTCAACACCGCCGTTAAAGAAGAATGTTACATGAGCATACTTCTCTGTCTCAGCAATTCTTGCCTGCTTCATTCCCTTAGCTGCAAGCCACTCACCAAATGTGTTGTTAAGAAGAACCTTCTTGAAAGCAACTTCCTTGTTAGGAATAAGAGGATCATAGTCTGTGAAACAAACATAAGTCACATCAAGTCTCTCTCCTCTGTTGAACTTATCAAACTCATCATCGCAGAAGCAATGTGTGATCTCTCTTGCTCTGTC
>JAEEGL010840630.1_pt1 | contig 17443 bp, 12 predicted proteins | sample 9134231 | NCBI WGS metagenome assembly JAEEGL01 (sample SAMN16246548, study PRJNA631951) | gut metagenome | biome: gut microbiome; feature: rumen; material: fiber-attached | host: Bos | place: Iran: Karaj | collected 2018-10
CGAGGAAATCAAAGCCGAAGACGCAGCCGAGCCCGATCGCCATATCGCTGTATCCCGAGAAATCGAAGAAGATCTGGAGGCTGTAACAGAGTGCGCCGAGCCACGCAGACCCCATGCCGACAGCCGCGGGGTCATAGCCGAAGACGGTGTCTGCAAAACGTCCCATCTGATTGGCGATCAGCACCTTCTTGCCGAGCCCGAAGAGAAATCTGCGGAAGCCGCGTGCGACTCTGTCCGCGCTGAATTCCCGCTTGCCGAGCTGCGCCGAAATGTCCTCATAGCGCACGATCGGTCCGGCAATCAGCTGCGGGAAGAAGGAGATATAGAGCAGCACGGAAAACAGATTCTTCTGCACACATTCCTTCTTGCGGTAAACGTCGATCACATAGCTGAGCCCCTGGAAGGTGAAGAAGGAAATGCCGATCGGCAGACGGATCTGCGGCACGGGAATCGCCATGCCGGTGATGCTGTTCCAGGTCTCTGCAAGGAAGCCTGTATATTTATAGGCAATCAGCAGGCCGATATTGAGCAGCACCGCGCAGAACACCGCGAGCCGATCGAGCCGCCTGCCCGAAGCCCAGAGCCCGAAGAGATAATTGCAGATGATCGAGACGATCATGATAACAACCGCGACCGGCTCACCGAACGCATAGAACACAAGGCTCGCGGCTGCCAGAATGAGATTGCGCAGGGTCTTCTGCGGGCAGACTGCATAGAGCAGGAAGGTCACCGGCAGAAAGAGAAATAAAAATGTAACGGAACTGAATGTCATGTTCAATTCTCCCTGTACTGGATTTGATACTGTAATATTGTATCACCCGTGCTGCGGATTGTCAAGGGCACAGTGCGTTTTTTCAGCATATTCGCGTATTTCTGTGAGAGGCAGATTCCGATTTCCTACATCTTCCACAGTGCATGCAGGCATGTCCAAAGCACGCACAGGCATGCGGAAATATATTCATTTTGTATAGTATTTCTTGATATTGTGTATATACAAATAGAGAGAAGTGATGTATAATACAGAATAGACAGATATGCTCTTGCGCAGATCAGACAAATAGACACGCAATTCTTTCATTTCAGGGGGATAAAAAAATGAAAGGAAGTATCTGTTATGAAAAAGAACACCCTCTCAGCATGGCTCGCCGCACTCACCGCAGCGGGCGTCCTCTCTCTCTGCCCGGTCTCGGCCGCCACAGCGCCGCTGCTGACCGGCGATTTTGAAACCGGTCTCGACGGCTGGACGGCACGCGGCACAGCGACTGTCTCTCAAACAGACGCAGCCGCAATCAACGGCGTCTCCTCTGCCGCTGTCACCGGCCGCTCAGACAGCTGGTGCGGCATCTCGCACACGCTCGACCCTGAGCGGTTTCTCCCGGGCTCTCAGTATTTCTTCCGGGCAGCCGTCATGCAGAACACGACACCGATGGCAGTGCATTTCAAGCTCTCCCTGCAATACAACACCGGCGGCTTCGGCGGCGATGTCTATGACTGCATTGCCGAGGGAGACGCCGCCTCCGGCATGTGGCTGACGCTCACAAACCGGTCGTACACCATCCCGGAGAATGCGCAGAACATGTCGCTCTATCTGGAGACAGAGGATTCCAAAGCGGATTTCTACGCCGACGATATTCTCGCGGCCGATGCAAACAGCTCGCTCCAGGAAATTCTGACCGGCGATGTGAACAGCAGCGGCAGCGTTGACAAGGACGATGTGTATGCCCTGCGGGATTACCTCTTCGGCGACCCGAAAAGCGATATCTTCTCAAGAGCTGCCGACATGAACAACGACGGCAAGCTGAACGCCGCTGACTACACGCTGCTGAAACGCCTGCTGCTTACGCATCCCACCGTCACGACAACGGCCACAACCTCATCAAGCGTTTCCTCCGAAACGACTGCCACGACAACGACGCAGAGCGGAAACCATGCAGAACCGAAGGCTTATATGGACAAGGTACGCAGCGAAATGACCGACAAAGTCCCTGCAAATGTGCAGAGCGGAAACACCGGCACGATCACACACTTCACCTATTTCTCGAAGAAGGCAAACCGCAGCAAGGGCGCCAACATCTGGCTTCCCGCAGGCTATTCCGAGAGTCAGAGCTATCCGGTGCTCTATATGCACCACGGCATCATGAGCGATGAAAACGGCATGCTGCAGGGATTCAGCATCTGCGAAATGGCATCGAACCTGATCGCCTCGGGCGAAGCAGTCCCGTTCATCATCGTCTTCCCGCAGATGTATACCGATCCGAACGCTGAGATGCCGAGCGGCTTCGGCTTCACGATGAACACAATGGACCGCTATGACGATTATCTCTATGACCTGACAGAAAGCCTGATGCCGTATATCGAATCGCATTACGCCGTCAAAACCGGCAGGGACAACACCGCTGTCGCAGGCTTCTCGATGGGCGGCAGAGAGTCGCTCTATCTCGGCATCAGCCGGCCGGAGCTCTTCGGCTATGTCTGTGCCTCCTCCCCCGCTCCGGGCATTGTCCCCGGCGTGGATAAGTATTTGCAGCACGAGGGAAGCTATATCCCCGGCACGAACACCCGCATGACTGAAAAGGATTTCAGAATCGCCGATGACAAGCTTCCCTATCTGCTGATGATTGCAGGCGGCACAAGCGACTCGGTTGTCGGCACATTCCCGAAGCAGTATCATGAGCTCTTTACGAAAAACGGCACCGACCACATCTGGACAGAGGTGCCGAACGGCGGACATGACGGCAGCGTCGGCATCCCGCTCTTCTATAATTTCTTCCGCGCACTGTTCAAGGCGTGAGAAGCCAAAAACAGGGAGCCCCGCATCACTGGTGATTCAGTGGTGCGGGGCTTATTTCATTTTATCCGTTGTTCCAGCCGTTTATGCTGAGATCCGGCATGATATCCGTCGTAAGATGACAGAGATACTCCATCTCATCCGAGATCTCAATCCCAATCCAGCCGCCGTCCTCCATATCTGAGACTCCAAGACAATGAAGCGTCAAAGTCTCGCTCCAGTGCTCGAAATTGAAGCCCGGATATTTTCTGCGCAGTTCGATTTCTTTGCTGCCTGCATTTTCCGGAATGAAAACCGGCTCCGGAAGTTCACTCCCGGCATAATGATACCAATCGTCAAAATCGGGATTTGCCTCCAGAAAACCCGGTGTCACCATGTTCGGATATTCCCAGTAGGGATAACCGCAGCCTTTGAGCGCATCCATCAGCTCCTTCAGAAAATTCCCGTTGAACAGCTGAATATTCTGCTGCAAACGGGCTTCCACTGCATTGTAGAATGCCGCCATTTCCGCCGCAAGTTCTTCGTCCGTGCATTCGGACAGGTCTTTGCCCTGTAAGCCTTCATCACGGACATAATCCGCTTCTCCTAGAAGAAAATCTGATCATCATGGTAAAGCCCTGCATAGCCGCAGTCGAATGTGCCGTGAAATATGAATTCGTTGTTTTCAATCGTAACTGTTACCATTTTATTATTCCTTTCTGTGTGACAACCTTTCCCCACACTGGGCGCTATTTTGCAATCACCCGAACCGTAACTTGTGGCAAGTCTGTTTTCAGCGATTTTACGATGTTCTGAATGAATCAATCGGTTTTCCAGATGCTGTCTTCCACACCATCCAACCATTGTTTGCTTTTCCCAAAGGAATCCATCCAGCAGTAGAAGGTGAATCACATTCGACATCTTCCAATAAACATTGTTCTCTATGATTGCTGCCCGTCTGACTGCGGGCGCCCATCCCCCGGTAACAGGCGCACATACGCTTCCCTTTAGTACGATAAATTTACCGTTCGCAACCTTCATTTTTGCAGTAACAATACCAAACCCCCGCCTATTCTCCTTCAGGTCGTATACGCCGTCTGGTATCAAGGAAACGCCCACACTCTCAGTCGCTTCCGCAAATACCTCTGCCTTTGTTGTATCTTCCGGGTATACTTGTCTTCCCTCAAAAGATGTAAGAAGCTGAATCACCAATGCAACATCAACGGCGAACAATTCCGAATTTTGCAAACGACTTTTACCAAACAAACTGTGAAGCATGATTTCCTTTTCATCATATTCATCCACTTCGATTGCAAAGCGTCTTTTCAATCCAGCCACATTGTTGTATCCGTTTCGTTCCAGGTTATACATCCGATTGTCAAATTGATTGGAAGCAGTTTTTCCAATCTTTATCAGACCCGGAACTACGGTTTCCATGATATAGATAATACCTCTTGCCATTATTATATCCTTTCATTTTTCAGTTCCCTTGACATCAATACCACGCACTCAACGTGCGCCAAGACGTAAGATATGATTACGTATAATCCGGAGTAGGGGAGAGTGGTTTCCGTGAGTGCGCAGATTGGTTGTTTTTTCTGGATTTTATATTCGTGGAAATATGTCGATATTCGCTCTGCTCACGGGAGAATAAGGTGAAACCACATCCTATAATAGCAGGCATCGACAGTGTATGTTGTTATGCCTCGACTTTCTCGATTTGATGTTTTGCGGCGAAATATTGTGATTATGAGTAGCGGGGGATATAATCAATGCTCTTGTCGATACGGGGGAAGCATGACTGAAATAACACCAAAGAGCATCGCCAGCATAAAAAGAGTATAGCACAAATCAAAGGAAAAAGCAAGGGAATAGTACTTAACGTGATAGATAAAGCAGTTACGGGATTGATACAAGGAATACCGCAAAAAGGCTTGATTTCAGGGCTTTTTGCCCTGTTGCCAGTGCGCTGAATGCGGCTGGGAGCTAAATTTAACGAACTGGATAGGTTCGTTGAATTTTATGTGGGGTCGTTAAATTGTTCATTCAGTCATCCATTCTACACAGGTTTTAGCACACATCTTTGGTGGTTCTGGTGATAGCTATTTCCGGAAAGTTGTGGTATACTGTTGTGCTGAAAAGGAGGTATGCCGCCATGCTAAAAGAGCTTTATCACGGCAAGATCAATCCATCGGAGCGAATCCCTCGACCAGAACCAACGGAGATGAGTCAAGAGTGGCTTCGGCTTTCAGAAGAGTTTGAGAAGTCGCTCACACCGGAGCAGGTCGAAATGTACCATAGACTCTCGGACATACAAAGCGAGAGCGCTTCCCTCGACAACGAGTCGCTCTATGTACAGGGATTCAAGGACGGAGCGAGAATGATGCTGGACGTCCTCGGAAAATGAAAACAGGCTGCGGTCGATGATGACCGCAGCCTGTTTTTGTTTAGAATGGGAATATGGATAAAGGCTCGCTGAGATAGCTCTTTAACAGCTCCACATCACTATCAATATTCCGTGGTCGGATGTGTTCCAGCACCTTATGCTCAACTTCCGGCGTCCAGTATATTCTGAGTTTGCTCTGCGCTCTCGTGATGGCGGTGTAGAAAATGTTGTGAGTTATCAGTTCGTCTACCTCATCGGTGATGACAATTTTCACAGAGTTATATTCCAATCCCTGTGCCTTGTGAATCGAAACAGCATAAGCTATCTGGAAAGGCACGATTGTTCTTGATGTTGTGTGATCGTCCTCCTCATCTGCGTTTTTTGTTTGGTACACAGAAAATCGAACAATGGCGTTTCCCTCTGCCGATTCGCCGAGATATTCCAACGGATACCACATGATTTCTGATTTGTCAATTGGCTTTTCCAGCTCAATATCAAACTGAATCCTTGCATTGACTGTACCGGCGTCGAAAACCTCTATTCCGACGATTTTGCCCTTCATGTTATTGTAGATCAATGGGTGGAAACGGTTGGATTCGAGAAACAGAATAGGATCGCCGACTTTGTATTGTAGGATACCCCACTGCACTGGTTTGTTAGGATTGCTCTCCTGTAAGAAGCGGTTGATGTTGTTGATTCCATAAAGCCCGTCATAATTCAAACAAAGGATGGCTTCATCTTCATCGTCTTTTCTGAACAGTGAATCGTCTACTTTCAAAGAACAGCTCTGCTTTTCAATCAGCTCAAGAACATCATCGTCCATATGTCTGACCTTTGCCCACAGCGCAAGGAGACGTCTGTTGTTTCTTGCACGGTACGGTTCTGTCAATTCATGCACAGCTTTTTCTGGTATAAAATGTCTGATGGCAGTAAACCAGTTGCCGAATCTGATCGAGTCGATCTGATATGTGTCTCCTACCAGTAAAAGCACCTGAAACTTCGCTTTTTGGAGAATGCTCACCATGTCAGCGTTATTGACAGTACTGCACTCATCGATAACAAGCAGATGACATTCTGGAGCTACCGTATCTTTCTTCAGAAAGCTGGCGATGGTAGAAAACTCACAATGATCCTTATTCGCCTTGACACGGCGTTTCAAATTGTTGACCGCTGGGTTTGTTTGCGCCAAAAACAGTTTGTCTTCTGCATCAAAAAGCTGTGCCACATGATTGATGAGGGTAGACTTTCCTACACCTGCCGAGCCATAGATCACTGCTACACGGGACTGCGAAAACAAGTCAGCAATAATAACCCTCTTCTCTTCGCAGTCTACTCCGGAAGCTCCGCCGTGAAGCCATAGTTCCGCTTCAAATGCATAATTGGGAAGCCCCGATTCAGCGATTTTGCGCAGTTTGCGTATGATCGTACAAGTGTCCAGCCGGTATTCGTTGATAAATAAATGTTCGTGGCTTATGACAAGCTGGCTTCTATCTCGATGACCAAACCATAGAGTGTTGTTGTATTCATCAACAAGCATTGGAATGTCACTATATCCAGTAAGCTCTGCAAGTGGCGTGAATATCCTGCCGTCGATCTCTGTGTTATTACGAATGTGCCTTGCCAGCAATTCATGCTTTCTTCCGTTGGTATGTATACAGGTGAACAAAGCACTTAGTCTTGGGTTATGGTTGCGTGGAGAATTGATAAACGGCATTGTATCAAACGGGATGCATTTATTAGGGAGATACAAGTTGGATAATTGAGTGTTTTCAAACCACTCTTGCTGTCTTCTCTTTTCATCACGCTGATCTTTAATAATTGCATTGTTCATGTTGAATAATAAATAACGAAGAATATTGCTCCCGGCACATTGACTTCGGATAAGCTTACGACACCGGTCTAAAACTTTGATAAATGTATCAGATCGGAGATTAGCCCTCCATTGAGCAGTCAGGTTCTGATAAGCGGTATCCGGAAAGTCCATCAATTCTGTCAGGGATGTTCCTCGTGTAAGAAAACTGCATATTGTTCTCTGCTCCGGATACGGTACTTTAGTGCGGTCACCGGTTACAACCGAAATGAAATTAGAGAATTCACAGTCACGAATGGATACTTCCCAACCTATAATAATAACAATGGGCATCGTTTTTCCTAAAATATCCACGCTTGACTCGACCAATTGAAATCGTGAAGCGTAGTTGCTGGTAACAGGCAGCTTCGTGAAAGCAATGACACGGCTTGATTTAGTCGCCTTATCTACCGCCGGTGTGAACGTTACCTCGTGGTAGATGTTGTCCCCAACATAGAACGGCTTGATTTTCTGTATATAATACTTGTTTCCCTGTGCCGAAAGCTGGGCAGGATGCTGTTCAATTCTCTCGGCGATCTTGGCATAGTATTCCTGCAAAGCTGAGTCGAGCTGTAGTGGAAACTTATTCAGGTTATGAAGAATGCGGATATTGAAATGCCTTCTAACGAGGTTCTTCATTTCCAGCAGATACTGATAGTATTTGAGCATCAACCGTTCGGATGCATTTTCGTCAAGAGTATAATGTACTGCTACGATTTGCAGGTAGTTTCGGAAGCGGTAGAGCGTTTTCAGTTCGCCATTTACCTGCGTAAACTCAATAGCGGCTTGGATGTTTTCTTCATCGTCATCGAGGTCATAGCCGTTTGAATAGAATTTGAGCATGATATGCTCAACAAAGCTGATCAGCTTGGTGAGAATGTCTTGTGAAATCGCCCCACGGGTAGAGCCGCTGATGCTGTCGATATGGCGGCAAATTGCGTCATCGATCACTTGGATCTGGTTGTCGATCATAAGCATGAAATGCCCCATCTCCCTTCTCTATAGGAAAAGCGGGTACAAGCCCTGTACATATGAAACGGCTTGTACCCACCTATGTCTTTGTCTGGTTACTTCTTGGGCGGAGTGTACGGGTTTCCGTCCGGGTTGTATGTCATATTGAATACCATATCAGCCAGCCACTTTCTGAATGCAGGGTTGTCCTGATACTGTTTGAAGATCTCCATGTTGTCCGCCATGATCGAGAAAATGACCTGCTGCAAAGCTCTCTCGCTTTCGAGCCTTGCGCCCTCCTCATCGGAATTGCGCATAGCGTTCTGGTAGCTCTCGTCCTTTGATACCATCGAAGGAATGACCTCGGTCACCTGATGGCGGGCATTGTCCTCGTCCTTCCACTCAATGTTTCCGAACATATCGTTGAATTCAGAGACGATGTTGGACAGCAGATCCATTTCCGGATCGATGATGTGTCCTACCTTTCCAGCAGGAACAGGATCGACCTCTGTGTCGGAATCGTCAAGCACGATGGACATGGATTCACGGGCTTCCGGTCTGTAGTTGTTCAGGTCAATGGACTCCAGAATGCCCTCTGACAGATCATCTTCACGGGGTGAAGGCAGCTTGGGGATCAGCAGGTTCAAGAAGATAGACAGCTTCTCCCAGTCTGCATTGCCATACGGCAGGATCGCGCCGAGGAAACCATAGGTGCGAACGAACGCCTTTGCAGCGCTCTTGAACTTGATCTGCTCCTCTGTTTCGAGGTCTTTGTAAATTGCGGCATTGGAATCCAGCAGCGGATCGAGGCGCTCTCGTCCTGCACCGTCCAGAAACAGGTCAACAACGTGTTCGACTTCCTCTGTCGAGAACACCTGATACTCCTCCATCGTGGTGATCAGGTCGTAGAGTTTGTTGGGATCAGTTTCGCCGGAAAGAATTGTCGTTTTGTAATAGGTGGAAAACGCCTTTTGAATTTCCTCCGGCTTGTTGTAGAAGTCAAGTACGAAGGTGTCACGCTTCTTCGGGTGGCAGCGGTTCAGGCGTGAAAGTGTCTGTACCGCCTTGATGTCATAGAGCATCTTGTCTACATACATCGTGTGAAGCAACGGCTCGTCGAAGCCGGTCTGGAACATATCCGCAACGATCAGCAGCCGATACGGGTCCTTTTTGAATATCGACGGGATCTTGGCATCCGGAAAGCCGTTCATAGCAGCAGATGTCAGCGGCGGCTCCTGCCCCTTGTATTTGTGTTCGCCGGAGAAAGCGATGATCGCCTTGAAGGGGCTGTGTCGCTCTGCCAGCAGTTTGGTGATAGCGTAGTAGTATTCGATGCAGCGAGGAATGCTTGCCGTCACGACCATAGCACGAGCCTGACCGCCGATCTTTCCCTTTGCAATGACCTGCTCGTGGAAATGCTCGACCATCATAGCGGCTTTGCGCTGGATCGTGTATTCGTTGCCCTCGACGAAGCTGCGCAGCTTCTTCTGCGCCCGCTTCTTGTCAAACTGCGGATCGTTCTCAATGATCTTCATGATGCGATACCAGCTATCAATGGTCGTGTAGTTCTGGAGAACATCGAGAATGAAGCCCTCTTGGATCGCCTGCTTCATGGTATAGACATGGAACGGTCTGTGCTTGACCTTGCCGTCCTCTTCATACGGTACACCGAATACTTCCAGTGTCTTATTCTTCGGTGTGGCGGTGAAGGCGAAATAGCTGGAGGTCGGAACGAGCTTTCTGCCCTCCATCATGGCATTGATCTTGTCCTCGTTGTCGGCGTCCTCGTCTGTAGCCAGACCGGAGAGCGCAAGGTTCATCTGTGCGGAGTTTCTGCCGCTTTGACCGGAATGCGCCTCGTCAATGATGATGCCGAAGTGTCTGTCCTTATGCTCCTGCCCAATCTCGGTAATGATGTACGGGAATTTCTCAACGGTCGTAATAATAATGCGTCTGCCGTCTTGGATCGCCTTGCGGAGATCACCGGAATGCTCTGCCCAGACGACCGTATTCTTCACCTGCATGAACTGCTTGATGGTGTTGCGAATTTGCTTGTCGAGGATCTTGCGGTCAGTGACAACAAGCACGGTGTCAATGATAGACTTGCCGTCCTTCTCCAGACCGATGAGCTGGTGCGCCAGCCATGCGATCGAATTGGACTTGCCGGAGCCAGCGCTGTGCTGTATCAGATAGCGCTTGCCTGTGCCGTTTTCACGAACATCGGCAAGGAGCTTTTCCACTACGTCGAGCTGGTGGTATCTCGGAAATACCTGCTTGACCTTCTTCTTTTTGGTCTCCTCGTCCTCCTCGGTGATGACCTGTGCATAGTTCTCGATGATGCGGGAGAGTTTTGCTTTAGTGAGGATATCCTTCCAGAGGTAGTCCGTCATGATGCCGTCCGGGTTCGGCGGGTTGCCTGCTCCGTCGTGGTAGCCCTTGTTGAACGGCAGAAACCAGCTATCTTCCTTTGCCAGCTTCGTGCAGAATTCAACGGTACAGTCATCCACAGCGAAATGCACCATGCAGCGCTTGAACGAGAACAGAATGTCCTTCGGCTCACGGTCGTCCTTGTACTGCTGTACGGCATCGGCGGTGGTTTGTCCGGTGAGGGAGTTTTTCAGTTCCATCGTGATGACCGGCAGACCGTTGATGAAGATACACAAATCAAGTGCGAGCTTCGCTCTGTCCGATGCATAGCGGAGCTGGCGTGTCACGCTAAAGATGTTCTTTTTGAACATCTCATGCGATTTCTGGTTGTTCTCCGTCGGGGTGAGGCAGAACATGATGAGGTCAGCCGGATAGACCTTGACACCGTTGCGCAGCACATCAATGATGCCGCGCTTGGTGATCTCACTGCTCAGGCGGTTAAAGAACTGCCGCTTCTTTGTTTCGGAAGCATCAATGCCCAGCTTTGCAATCTCGGTCGGCTGGGTGTCACGCAGGAAGCGCAGCAGCCTTGTTTCGTCGATGGCGTATTCTTTGTCGTAGTCGGAGTTTGCGCCCTCCTCGTAGCCGTTATGCTGAACGAGCCAGTCCACGATGAGAGTTTCAAAGCCTTTTTCTTTTGTGTCTGTAAATTTCACTCCTCCTCGCCCCCTTCGTCAAGTTCTTCTGCCTCCGCTTCAGAGTCGTTGTCCGCTTCCTCGGCGGTGTATTCGTATTCGGGTATCTCGATGCCACGGACATCAATTTTGCCGGTTACAACATCGGAGATCAGGCGAGTTTTGAATTCATGCAGAGAGCTTATTTGCTTTTTCTTATTCTCAATAGCTTCATTTATCTGTGGAATCTTAGCGTTTAAGAAGTCCGCAATGGCTTTCTGCTCATCGATTGGAATTAAAGGTAGATCTACTTTGATGAAGTGTGAGAAGCGTAAGTCTTGTCCGTCACGAATAAAATCAGAGGTTCTTTGCAACGCATTGATATAAGGTGGAGACTTTAGCAGCCACTTGAAATAGGGAGGATATACATTCTTTTGAGGAATAAGGACAATGTAGTGCCATGTTACGCAGCCTGAAATTTCACACCATTCGATTCCGCCTTGAAAACTTCTTAGACTGATAACGAAATTGTTAGGTTCTACGTGTTTCCATTCCTCAAGTCCTTGTGTTGCAACTACAATTCGACGGTTTTCTTTTTCCATAAAGTCGGACTGTAAGATAATACCATATTTTTGACTTGCTGTAGCAGGTTGATCTTCCAAACGCTTTTTTTCTTTTCCTTCTTGGAATAATCTCTTTGAAGGAATCATTCTCCAATGCTCTGGTATCTCGCCCATCCAGTTTCCTGTAATGATTCTCTTAGGCACAGAAGAATCAAGTCCTTTTGTAACCACACGAGATATAATACCCTTCTTCAACTCCTCCAGCCGTGCAATTTCTTTATGCTTGATATTGATCAGCCGGTTGATTTCCGAAACCTTCCAGTCCAGAAAGCACACAATCTGGTCTTGCTCTTCACGGGGCGGAATCACAACATCTAACGCAAGCAAATCATCAACACTTAATGTTTGTCGAACTCCTGCTCCTAAGCCGTTGTAAATATTTCTCAACCATAAATCATAATACTGTAGGAAGAAATATCTTATGTTGCATTCGTGTCTTGCAGTCAAACGGATATACGCAGAACTCATGATTCCTCTTTCAGGAACAAGCCCCACACGGCTTGTTGAAATATTGTTAAGATCGATTAATTTAAAAACAAGGTCGTCCTTTTCAAATATTTGATATGTGGAGTAATCGGAAGGAGACAAACCAATCGGTCTGTCCGCACTATTACGAATAACGCCCTTAAGGGTTAGCGAAAGAATGTTTTTTTCTTCATTTCCAATATTCTTCACTTTTTGTGAGTAAAAGAATCTCTTTCCCCGCCATTGCTCCCAATGAGATGGCTTTGTTGGATTCCATTTGATTCCTGTTGCATCGTATGTAGGGTATGTTTTCATGAAATCCCCTCCATAATGCCAGCCATCATGCCGTCAGCCTGCTGTTCCAGCGCATTCAGCTCCGCAAGAATATCCGCCATTTCACGCAGTTCAACGGGCTTATAGAAATACTTGGTGAAGCTGATCTCATAGCCGATGACCGTCTTCTTCTCGTCCACCCACGCATCCGGCGCATAGGTCAGCACCTCATTCTGCATGAAGCCCTCGATGCCGCCCTCATACTTGAACGGCACGATCTCCGTGTCACGCAGGGCGGTGTCTGCCTCGCCCGGAACAGGCTGTGCATTTGCATCCGCCACTGTGATAAACGGGCGGATCTTCTTGAGCTGTGCGGCTTTCAGCTTGGTAGCGGCGGCAAAAGCAGTCCAGTCGTCCAGCGGTGTGCCTGCCGGAACACCTGCAATTGCCTTTCTGACAGCCTCCAGCTCCTCAGCCTTTTTGAATGTATCAGCCGGGATTTCGTTTTCAGGGCATACACGCAGGCGCAGCGGACGCTCCACTGTAATCGACCAGTACGCAAACTCGTCGTTATCGAAGATCATGCTGACCTCGCTCTCCTCCATTTCCATGAAGATGCGGAGGATCTCTGCACGGATCTCCGGTGTGAATTCGCAGTTCTTCTTGCCCATGTTCTTGCGCAGCGGCGACTTCATCTTGGTCGCATCAATGAGCTGGATCTTACCCCTTCTGCGCTCTTCCTTGCGGTTCGACAGAATCCAGATGAACGTGCCGATGCCGGTGTTATAAAACATATTCTCCGGTACTGCGATGATTGCTTCCACAAGGTCATTCTCGATCATGTAGCGGCGGGCATTGCTCTCCCCGGAGCCTGCATCGCCCGTGAAGATCGACGAGCCGTTGTGTACCTCTGCGATACGGCTGCCGAGGGCAGTCTCTGTTTTCATCTTGGAGATATTGTTCAGCAGGAACAGGAGCTGTCCGTCACTGGTACGAGGTAACATGGAGAGCTGTTCGCCGCTTTCCAGATATGCATTGAAGCGGGTATCGAGAATCTGCTTCTTCTTGCTCTTGCCCTCGGAATCCGACACTTCCATTTTCTCGGAGTCCGTTTTCCAGCTCTTGCCGTAGGGCGGATTGGAGAGCATGAAGTCGAACTGGCGGGAAGCGCTGCCATCCAGAGACAGCGTCGAACCGTAGCTGATATGCTCCGCCTGATCGCCGTCGCCCTTCAACAGCATATCTGCCTTGCAGATCGCATAGGTTTCGGGGTTGATCTCCTGACCGAAGAGGTGGATCGACACCTTCTTACCGGACTGCGATGCAAGCTGCATGAGTCGGTCTTGGGCGACAGTCAGCATACCTCCGGTTCCGCAAGCTCCGTCATAGCAGGCGTATGTAGCGTCCTTGATCTTGTCAGCGACCGGAACGAAGATCAGGTCAGCCATCAGCTCAACAACGTCACGGGGTGTCCAGTGTTCTCCGGCTTCCTCGTTGTTTTCCTCGTTGAACTTGCGGATCAGCTCCTCGAAGATCGTACCCATGCCGTGGTTGTCCAGCCCCGGCAGGCGGACGATGGTTCTCTCATCGTCTTTGTAGATCGGGTTCGGGCTGAGGTTGATGTCCGGCGAGATGAACTTCTGGATGACCGCACCGAGAATGTCTGCGTCGATCATGGTGTCGATCTGGTTGCGGAACTTGAACTTTTCCAGAATCTCCTGTACATTCGGAGAAAAACCGTCCAGATAGGCTTCAAAGTCTGCCTTGAGTGTCTGCTTCTTGGAACGGCTTGTTAGGTCACGCAGACGGAACGGCGAGGAATTGCAGAAAGCCTGTCCCGCAGCATTGCAGAGTGCGCCCCACTGATTGTCGATGCCCGCCTCGTCGAGCTTCTGCTTCATTGCGAGGACGGCTTCTTTGGTATCTTCCAGCAGAGCATCCAGTCTGCGGATAACGGTCATAGGCAGGATAACATCACGGTACTTGCCACGCACATACACATCACGCAGGCAGTCGTCTGCAATACCCCAGATAAAGCTAACGATTTGATTGTGAATCTGATTGTCCATTGATTTTTCCTTTCGATATGTTATTCTTCTCCATCTGCCCAATCCGGAACTAACGCCTCGTATGGAAGTATCCCAACATACCGATCGGGATGGAGTTTTACATAGTGATTTCGTAATTTCATTCTAATTTGATGAACGGAAGGACGGAATGCAGTGATCGTCGTTCCTTTCGTGTTCGAATCTAAGACATCACACATCTGCTGCAGCAGAGCAAGCGCTCCGATCACCCATGACTTGAGCATGAGATTCTGCACCTCGCCAGACTTTGCCGCCCATTTGTCAGTGTATAGTGATTTGATCCGTCTGGAGATATTTCCTGCGATCCAGATCTCAGCATATCGCTCACCGATACACTGTGTAATGATCTTGTCATAATCCGTTTGAAAATCCCGCAGCAGTTCCTGATCCTCCTCAGACAGTTCAGCTCCGCCGATCTCTGTTTCTGAAGCTACAGCTTCGACTTCTGGCGGAAGCGGAACATCAGAAGCAGGCGGATTGATGATCGCAAGAATGATCGTCTCCAAAAGCTCTGCACAGGCATCAGGGACAAATTTTCCCGTAATGCCCTGCTCACCAAGCCACGTCTCGATTTCGTCATATGATTCCGTATCATCCATTCTCTCTGCTATCCAAGCGGAGAATTTTTCTATGTCTTTTTGGTCGTATAGGTACTGTGCATCCTTCGGTTGAAGCAAGCGAGTACCTTTAATGTATCTATATTTCGTATCCGGCGCACGTGTCAGGAGCTTACAAGAGTCCATAGCTGCATCCTTGATAAAATTGCCAATCAGCTCCGTGAAGTAGTCCGCCTCTGACTTACTAAATGATATGTAGGGAGAAAGCCCTAACGCATATTCGGAGAATGTCATATATTCCTCCAGTCCGAGCCAGTCCGTGGCAGTCCGTCCAGTCCGAGTTTCGGACTGGACATTTTGCTATACTGGAATTACAAGCCACGAGGGTGTGGCATCGCACTTCTGATGAATTTGTATACAGAATAATTATAGCATATTCTGCCACAGATTGCAAGCAGAAGTTACAAATTTCGATGTGGAAAGGGGCGAATTTAGGACAATGACTGATAAAAAGGCAATGACCATAAGAACTGCCGACCTGCTCTTCGCAGTCAGCCAGCTTTACTCTCTGGAGGTTGCGGAATCTGTGATCGACCACTACGGTGATCTGCACACCATGAGCCGCTGGGAGCAGGCAGAAATGGATGACGATTTGCTCTCGAAACTGAACGACGCAGACTGACATCCTTTGTGCAGCTCGCCGAAAATGGTTACGATCGTGAAAAAGCTGCACGTTTCCGTGCAGCAAACGCCCATTTTCCTGCTGAGTATTGGAGAGAGATTTCGCACGGCACATTACACAAAATCGAGCCTTGCAAAAGAACGCTTGTTCGGCGTTTCGTGGAAATAAAGTTACAACTTTGTAAAAGTTGCACGCAAACGTACAACTTTTGCCCCTTTGGGCGCTACTTATGGAGGGCTTTGTGAGAAAAGCAGTGCGGGGGTTAATTACACACGACCTTCCTTTGACTATGTCATAGGCGGTCAAATGTAAACATTTCGTGAACGTTTTTCGTTATTCAACTGTTTTCGGTTGAATCAGCCTGCTTTTCTGCCCCTTTATAGAAGACCTTTCGTCCAGCGCCACTGATATTCTCCAGTGGTTATATAAGAACACCTGTCCCGGACAAGACGTGAAACTGTCTGCTGCTGCATACTGCGCCGAGTGATCAACGGTGGCTCAACGGTCTGCGGCGGTACAAAAGAATAACACGGCTGTCATTTGAGCTGACGGCTGCAATCCGAATGGAGCTATCCATTCCGGAATGCGGTCTGATTTGTCATGCCCATTTGCCGGTAGAGATTCCTCCATTCAAGAAAAATGGAGGAATTTTTTATGACAATCAATGACAAGAAGTACAGAGTTCCGATCGAGATGGACAAGGAATACGCCAAGCAGGTCGGCATCGATCCCAGCGAGATCACCTTTATTATGCTGGAGGGCAAACGCACATCGGTCTACTTCGTGGAGATTGAGGACGAGCAGCTCTACCACGAGCTGATGCGTCCGATCTGGAAGGAGGAGAAAGCGCTCCAGCGCAGCAAGAAGTGCGCCGTCAGCAACGAGGACGGCAAGCTGGTGCGCTGCGACGGCAACTGCTCTGCCTGCCCTCACGCCAAGTCAGGTACACCAATCTCCCTCGATGCGATGGAGGCGACCGGCGGCTTCCGCAGTACGCAGGACGGTGTGCATCGCCAGCAGGATTCGGCAACGTACACGGCAAGTACGGCAGACATTGTGGAGGACGCCATGCTGCTGGAAGCGCTCTGGGAGCATATCGGGGCGCTGTCGGCGGAGAACCAGACCATCGTCACCATGTTCAGCGAAGGGGCATCGGAACGAGAGATCGCCCAAGCGATCGGTATGTCGCAGAAGGGTGTAAACAAGCGTAAGAAAGCCATTTTCGATACCCTCAGAAAAAATCTTGAAAATTTTTCTTGACCGTAGTACTCAAATCCCGCAAAAGTGTCCTATTGCTTTTGAGGAGGTGAGAAACCATGAACGGCAAGACAAAAGAACTGATCGACACCCTGCTGGCAATCAGCGTGGTGGCAAAGAGACTGGCGACAAATCTGGCAAAGGAGGAAAAGCACGATGGAGCCTATGATGAAGATCATCAACGCACTGGCTGCCCTTACTGCTGCGCTGCAGGAGTACACGGCACAGACCACTGATGGGTACCTCGCAACGTTCGAGACCATCTACGAACCGACGGAAGAGGAGCTGCAGGAGATCACACCGAAGGAACAGCCCGTACCCGAAGCGAAGCCTGAGCCTGTCACCTTCGTTCAGCTCCGCAGCCGTCTGTCGGAGATCAGCCGCAGCGGACACACGGCAGAGGTCAAAGAGCTGATCGCCAAGTACGGCGCAGAGAAGCTCTCCGACATCGCCGAAAGCGACTACGCTGCGGTGCTGGCAGAAGCGGAGGGATTGGTATGAGCCA
>JAEEGL012831177.1_pt1 | contig 17443 bp, 13 predicted proteins | sample 9134231 | NCBI WGS metagenome assembly JAEEGL01 (sample SAMN16246548, study PRJNA631951) | gut metagenome | biome: gut microbiome; feature: rumen; material: fiber-attached | host: Bos | place: Iran: Karaj | collected 2018-10
GCACGTCAGAAGCAAGGCGATCACACAGATTACGCAGCAAAGTTTCTTTCCGGAGTAAAACATAGGATCATTCCTTTCGTTTTATGATAAATCAATCGTTATTCGCCGGTATTCTTTTATATTCCAATTCGATAATAACACAGTATCGGGAAAAAATCAACAAAAAATTGATTTATTAGTGTAAAATTTTACTTGAATTTGCTTAATAAAAGATATTGCGGAGTGTAGAGTTTGATCCCCTTCTTACAAACGATAGGTTCTACTTGCAAACGATTACTGTTTTAACATTTCTATCATTATTGACAAAAAGCATAAACGATACCCGCTCCTTATGATGTTTCGTCTTTTGACGAAATGATGCTGCTCCAGTTGGTCACAATGATGCGATGTTTGCATGAACAATCATGTGCGAAGCACACACCATCAGCGAAGCGACATCATTGCTGAAGGCAACATCATTTGCCCGAAAGGGCAAACATCATTGAAAAAAGCACTTCCGAAGAAGTGCTTTTTTCTTGGCTCCCCTTGCCGGGCTCGAACCAGCGACAACGGACGGTCAGAAACATTGTCGCGCTGCTTGCTTGGAGCGCTTCGCATCGCTCTGTGTTTCTTCCTCACGAAGCGACGCCTTTTTCGTCCGCCGGACGCGGCGTCTCTTCGCGCAGTTAACAGCCTCGGCGGTCTCAATGAGTCTCGCCGGTTTGACTCTGACATAAGGTAAAGAAAAAAGACCACCAACCGGTGATCTTTTTTCTTGTATGTAGCGACCTATTTTGATACAAAGTGCACACCCTGCCTTGAGAATCGTTAAATTATGCACACCCCTCGATAAGTCAGGCATAAAAAATGCACACCCCTGCACACCCCGCAAATCAGAAAACGATTTCACAACCACAAACATATATCTTAAAAGAATAGGTTCATCACGGAAAGTTGGGGGATGGATTACGAATGGAAGGAATAGATAAGTAACGGATAAGGGTAAAGAAGTAATCCTCGTCACGATAACCATATCCGATACGTTTAGCAACTTTGATCTTGTTGTTGAAGCCTTCCAGTTTACCGGTACTTATTTGGAACTCAGCATGAGCTGCAAGACCGGGATTGCGGCATTCTTTCTGTGATGCAAATTTGACCAGAGCCGGTATGGCGCTCTCCTTGGCAGCTTCAAACCATTTTGTCCAACCGTCAAGAGCTTGTTGATAGTTTTGCAGCTTGTACAGTCGGCACATCTCTTCTTTCATCGCATAGCAGACTGCGAGATTCTGATGATCTTGCAGAATAGATTGCAGGTGTTCGGACTTGTCATCGGTTAGTTTGCTGCCATTGGTCAATAACGTCCAGCGCAGTTTCTTCAATTTGCTGTACTCGCGCTTTTCAGCTTTGGCTTTTTCTTTTATGGACTGTTTGGTTTCCTTGTCGGTATCAGTATTGATGTCGGCAAGGATTTCTTTTGACTTTGCCTTATGTTTGCGTGCTTCATCCAAGCGCACGACGCCAAGCACATCACGTCCATACTGCGACTGCATATGGAACCGGTCATAGACGATCTGCGCGTTCGGCAAATGCTGAGTAACGAGTTTGTTGTAGGATGCATTCATGTCCATCGCTACTGCGATGACTGATGATAAGGTGTCAGACGGCATATCTTCAAAGAATTTTTCAAAGTCTTTGATTGCTCTGCCTGTACCGACCCACAGCACATCGCCCTGTTCCAGATCCATAACACAGGTTGCATAACGATGTCCTTTGTGGATTGCAAACTCATCTACTGCAAGGATTCTCGGCTTGTAACCTTCCTTTTTCAGCGCATTTTCTCGTTCCCAAATGGCTTCGTCCATGATTTCTCGCTGTACCTTGCGGATGGTGTCCCAGTGTATGCCGGTTAACTCTTGAATTGCTTTATCGTCAATTTCCGTTTCCCGAATTTTATCAAGATCCATTGAATCATAAGCGTGAGCAAAAAGATTGCTCATTCCCTGATTGCACGCCAATCCATTTCGTCTTTTGATGCTTCAATAAATTTACTTGAAAATTTGTTAACCGCTTCACCTATTTGTAATAAGTTTGTAGAAATAGAATCCTAATACAAAAAATCATTTATAGATGTATCATAATCAAAATCTATGCAATTAATATTTTTTATTGTTCATTGTCATTTTCGGTGTTTTTATAAGTTGCTTTTATTTCAAATGCTTTATTGATTTTTTCAACAGTACCGCAGCTTGACGCAAGTGCAACAATAAAAAACGGAAGCAGGGCAACGAACGGTACACTATACGGAAATAAAAAGGCTATCAGCGTAACACAAATAATGACCGAAAGTAAATAGCACAGCGTTGGTTTTATATTGCCGAAAGCCAAAATAAACGAGTTTGAAATCAGTGCTTTAAAACTTTGTTCAATTTTAGTGAAAAGAGGAAAAAACCAATTCATAATCATGGTCAGCACAATATGGCAACCGGCACAGACAACCGCAGGAATAATCATCAATGAAAGCCGTTTTGACAGGTTAAAATAGAAAACGCAGGAAAAATCAATCAAGAAAAACATAATTAAGAAAAATAATCCGTAAACAGTGCTTTTTATAAATTCGTTTCTAAAATAAGCAAAATACTCGCGGATCGGATAAACTACCTTATCCTCGGCGTACTTGTTGCAAACTTGAATCAGAGCCTTATACGAGGCACCGAACGTTATAAGTGGCAGACAGGTAAGGGTGAATACGAGATTCAATAAGATAAAATCGAAAAAATTATGAAAGATAAGCTGAAAATAGCCGCCGATGCCCCTTTTTTTGATATACGGGACAGTTTTGTCAAAATCATTCAGATTCATAAAAGCAACTCCTTTATTCTATATCGATTAATATATCTTAACTTAAACAGTTGGAAAAATCAACTGTTACGGGCCAACTATACAATATGCACAAAATCATTTAGAATTGTTTGTTGTTTTTATACAAATTTGCGGAAATCATTAAAAAAAGGATTGAAAACATAAAAGAGGTGTGATATAGTAAAGTTGCAATTGGAAACGTTTCCAGTTTCAAAAAAACAATTTACAAAGGAGTAAAATATGATGAAAAATCTAAAGAAAATCATTGCATTGACCCTTGCTTCACTGTTTGTGATCGGTATCTTTACCGCTTGCGGAAAAACCGATACCGGCGATGATGTTGAATCTGTAAAACAAATCAGGTATTTGAATTTCAAACCTGAAGTTGCAGACATCTATCAGGAAATCGCCGCAAAGTATGAGGAAGAAACCGGTGTAAAGGTTATTGTTGAAACAGCAGCAAACAATACCTACGAACAAACCTTAATGTCCAAGATGGCCACAGATGAAGCTCCCACAATTTTCCAGATTAACGGTCCGAAAGGATACCTGAACTGGAAAGATTATTGTGCAGATCTTACCGACAGCGAAATTTACAACCACCTTACCGACAAATCTCTTGCAGTAACAGTTGATGGTAAGGCTTACGGTGTTCCTTATGTTGTAGAAGGCTATGGCATTATCTATAACAAGGCTATTATGGATAAATATTTCGCCCTTGACAATAAAGCTACCAAATACACATCAATGGACGAAATCAACAACTTTGCAGCTCTTAAAGAAGTTGTAGAGGATATGCAAAAAAACAAAGACGCCCTTGGTATTGACGGCGTATTCGCAAGCACCTCTCTCAAGAGCGGTGAAGACTGGAGATGGCAGACTCATCTTGCTAACCTCCCTGTATATCAGGAGTTTAAAGCCAACAATGTTGACTTGACATCCGACGAAACAAAAACACTGAAATTTGATTATGCTGATAATTTTAAAAACATTTTTGACCTTTATATCAACAACTCAACTGTTGATTCTTCCAAACTCGGCACAAAAACCGTTAACGACTCCATGGCTGAATTTGCCCTTGAAAAATGTGCAATGGTTCAGAATGGCAACTGGGCATGGGGACAGATTTCTGAAGTTAAGGGCAACAAAGTTAAGGCTGAAAACGTGAAGTATCTTCCAATCTACACAGGTGTAGACGGCGAAGAATCACAGGGCCTTTGCATCGGTACCGAAAACTTCTTCTGTGTTAACTCCCAGGCTTCAGCCGGCGAGCAGAAGGCTGCTAAAGACTTTATCTACTGGCTGTATTCAAGTAAGACAGGTAAGGACTATGTAACCAACAAATTGGGATTCATCGCCCCGTTTGATACATTTGAAGACAACGAAAAGCCCACCGATCCTCTTGCTAAGGAAGTACTTTTATGGATGAATAAAGACGGAATCAATACAGTTCCTTGGAACTTCACACTGTTCCCATCACAGACATTCAAGGATGATTTTGGTGCTGCTCTCTTGCAGTACGCTCAGGGTACAAAGACATTCGACGAAGTAAAAGAGCTTGTTGTAAACGAATGGGCTTCCGAAAGTGCAGCGATTGAATAACAGTTAAAAACGGCGGTATTCCGTCAATTGAAAAGAACGCTCTGCTGAACGTGTAATTGGCAGAGCGTTCTGCATAAAAAACAGAAAAAACGGACTGTCAGTAAATCTGTAAATTCAAACAGATTTTATAATAAAGGCAGTTTCCGTAAAGGAAATGCAAGAAAGGTAAGTTTTTGCTTGGCAAAAATAAGGTGAATCATATGAATAAAAGCCTAAAAAAATATTTCCCTGTGTTTGTGTTGCCAACCTTAATCGCATTTATTATTGCCTTTGTCGCTCCGTTCATTATGGGTGTCGGGCTCTCATTTACAAAGTTCACGACGGTTACAAACGCACAGTTTGTAGGTCTTGACAACTATATCAAGATTTTTACCGATCCAAATCACGACTTTTTAAATGCGCTTATTTTCACAACACTTTTTACCATTGTATCAATCATCACCGTAAATATCATCGCATTTTCACTTGCCATGCTACTGACAAGAAAAATGAAAGGAACAAACTTTTTCCGCTCGGTGTTTTTCCTGCCTAATCTTATCGGAGGCATCGTGCTCGGATATATCTGGCAGCTTCTTATTAACGGTGTACTTGATATGCTTGTAAATTCAGATATTACTAAATCCTCAACTTACGGCTTTTGGGGACTTGTCATATTGAATAACTGGCAGTTGATCGGTTATATGATGGTTATATATATTGCCGGAATACAAAACATTCCGGGAGATTTAATAGAAGCGGCGGCTATTGACGGTGCTTCCAAAACAAAAACACTGTTTAAAATCACAATCCCGATGGTGATGCCTTCTATAACGATTTGTATGTTCTTAACACTGACAAACTCATTCAAGATGTTCGACCAGAACCTGGCACTTACCGGCGGTGCTCCGGGCAAGTCAACTCAGATGCTGGCTCTTGACATTTACAAAACCTTCTATGGAAGAATCGGATGGGCAGGTGTCGGACAGGCAAAAGCGGTTATCTTCTTTATTATTGTTGCCTTGATTGCTTTCTTACAGCTTAGAGCAACACGCAGTAAGGAGGTAGAACAATGACGGCAGGCGCAAAAAAAAGCACAAATATTATCATAACCGTAATCCTCTCTGCTTTAGCAGTGTTATTTATGGTTCCTATGATTTTGGTGCTCATTAACTCCTTTAAATCAAAGCTTTATATTTCCTCCGAACCGTTTGCTTTTCCAAATTCCGAAACCTTTGTTGGCTTTGAAAACTACCTAAACGGACTGAAATCATCAGGCTTTCTGGCAGCTTTCGGAAGATCACTTTTCATCACCGTAGCTTCAGTTATACTAATTGTCGTTTGTACTTCAATGACCTCATGGTACCTGATAAGAGTAAAAAACAAATTGACAAAAGGTCTTTACTATGCATTTGTTTTCAGTATGATTGTTCCGTTTCAGATGGTCATGTTTACCATGACCTATATTGTCGGAAAGCTTAATCTTAACAATGTTCTCGGAATTGTGTTTGTATATCTCGGCTTTGGTGCCGGTCTTTCGGTATTTATGCTTTCCGGCTTTGTAAAAAGCATACCGCTTGAAATTGAAGAAGCGGCAACAATCGATGGCTGTAATCCCCTTCAATGCTTCTTTAGGGTTGTGTTCCCGATATTGAAGCCAACTGCTATCACTGTTGCGATACTAAATGCGATGTGGATATGGAACGACTATCTGCTTCCGTACCTAATTCTCGGAACAGGTAACAAGACAATTCCTGTTGCTATACAAATTGCGATGCAAGGTGCCTACGGAGATACCGATATGGGTGGCTTCATGGCAATGCTTGTTCTTGCCATTATACCGATTATAGTATTTTATCTGCTTTGCCAAAAGCATATCATTAAAGGTGTTATTGCCGGTGCAGTAAAAGGATAATCTGCGATATCGGATACAGAATCAAAAATCAAAAAGGATTGATTATATGACAATTAAGGATATTGCAAAATTGTCAGGATACGCTGTCGGCACCGTGTCAAGGGTACTGAACAATCAGCCAAATGTCAGCGAAACCTCAAGAAAAGCAATTCTAGAGGTTGCCGAAAAATATAATTTTGTTCGAAACACAAATGCTCAGCATCTCAAAATGCAAGGCAGATATATTGCGATACTGGTAAAAGGTGTCTCGAACATTCTTCTTAACTCGATTCTTGAAATCATTCAAAAGAAAATCGGGGAAACAATATACACCTCTTCGGTGTATGTGCTTGATGAATATGATAACGAAGCAAAGACCGCCTTGAAAATTTATTATGAAAAGCGCCCGGCAGGGATTATATTTCTGGGTGGTAACCCTGAACGATATGAAGCCGACTTCAATCAAATTAAAGTTCCCTGTGTGCTAATTACCAATCAGGCGAATAATGTTTCAAACAAAATGTTGTCAAGTGTCGGAACGGATGACATTTCGGCGGCGCAGGAAATTGCCGAATATCTTATCGCAAACGGTCACAGAAACATCGGTGTTATCGGAGGCGATATAAACAAATCCGAGATTTCCGATCGTCGTTTTAAAGGCTTTATGAAGGCAATGAAAAAGCATGATCTGCCTTTTGATTTTGAAACCCATTATCAGACGTCAAAGTATTCTTTTGAAGGCGGTGAAAAGGCCGCCGAAGAACTGATTGAAAAATTCGGAGATATGACTGCTGTTTTTTCGATGAGTGATGTTCAGGCGATCGGTGCAATCCGAAAGCTTACCGACAGGGGTCTTCGTGTTCCGCAGGATATCTCCGTTACCGGCTTTGACGGATTGCCGCTGACACAGTATATGAACCCGAGACTAACCACAATCAGGCAGTATGAAGAACAGCTTGCAGAATGCGGAACAAACGTCTTGCTTGAAACGATCGGCAAAGCGAAACAGGAATCGTCACACATTCTAATTCCCTTTGAGCTGTTGAAGGGAGAAAGCGTTATTTCTGTTTGATGATTCAATTTTACTGAAAGGAATGAAATACATGGCATCTATTACACTGAAAAATATAACAAAAACCTATGAGGACGGAAATACGGTTATATCTGATCTTAATCTTGAGATAAAGGACAAGGAGTTTATTATTCTCGTTGGACCGTCCGGCTGTGGAAAATCAACAACACTTCGTATGATTGCCGGTCTTGAAGAAGTAACTTCCGGAGATTTGCTTATCGGAGACAAACGGGTAAACGATGATGCACCGAAGGACCGTGATATCGCAATGGTTTTCCAGTCTTATGCACTTTATCCTCATATGACAGTTTATAAAAATATGGCTTTTGCTCTTGAGCTTCGTAAAGTCAATAAAAAAGAAATTGATCGTAAGGTTAGAGAGGTCGCCAAGATTCTTGAGATTGAAGACTATCTAAACCGTAAGCCCAGAGCCCTTTCGGGAGGTCAGCGTCAGCGTGTTGCACTCGGACGTGCCATGGTTCGTGATCCGGCGGTTTTCCTACTTGACGAGCCTTTGTCGAATCTTGACGCAAAGCTTCGCACCGAGATGAGAAGTCAGATCATTCGTCTTCATCAAAAGCTGCAGACGACATTTGTATATGTTACACATGATCAGGCAGAAGCAATGACCATGGCTGACAGAATCGTAGTAATGAAAGACGGTTTTATTCAACAGGTTGATACACCGTCTGAGCTCTATGAACATCCATGTAATATGTTTGTGGCAGGCTTCATTGGCACGCCGAAAATGAATTTTGTTGATGCAGTCCTTGTTGAGAATAATCATATTTTATATTTAGAATTTTCCGGTTATACGATTTCTCTTCCGGAAAGAATGCAGAACAATGAAAAATTGAGAGGATATCTCGGAAAGAAAATTGTATTCGGAATCCGACCTGAAGATTTACATGCGAATGAAAAATATGAAAATGAAAACAAAACTAACCGCATTGATCTTCATGTTGAAATTGCTGAGATGATGGGGTCGGAGATTTATCTTTACGGCGAGCTTGGCGGAGAAAAGATTATTGCCAATGTTCCGTCAAATAAAAAAGTAGAGAACAATTCAGATGTTGCCCTTTATCTTGACACAAACCGTGTTCATATTTTTGATAAGGAAACCGAAGAATTGATTTGTGACTGATCTGTCAAAGCAGATTTATCATAACGCAGATTTTAGGAGGTGTGTTCTTGAGAACAAGCGGAGTGTTGATGCATATTTCATCGCTGCCTGGAGACAGCGGCATCGGTACTTTCGGTGAAAATGCTTACGCATTTGTTGATTTACTGTATGAAAGCGGACAGACTTATTGGCAAATACTGCCCTTATGTCCGACATCTTTCGGTGATTCTCCGTATCAAAGCTTTTCAACATTTGCCGGTAATTCTTATTTTATTGATCTAAAAACGCTTGAAAATCAGGGTTATCTAAAAGCAGATGAATATGCCGATATAAATTGGGGTTCGGATCCCCAAAGGGTTGATTACGGACTCTTGTATAGTCAGCGCCGTAAGGTTTTTAAAAAAGTACAAAAGCACTTTTTTAAGAGACTTCCGAACGATTATCATGATTTTTGCCGCGAAAATGCGTTCTGGCTTGATGATTTCGCTCTCTTTATGGCAATAAAGGACGAGCATTCGGGAAAGGCGTTTGGCGAATGGGAAAGTGACATACGGAAAAGAGAACCGAATGCCATTGCCTATTATCGTGAAAAGTGTAAAGAACAGACAGACTATTACAAAATGCTTCAGTATTTGTTCTTTGAGCAATGGAATAAATTAAAAAACTATGCCAATAATCTTGGTATCAAAATAATCGGAGATTTACCGATATATGTTGCACTTGATTCCTCCGATGTCTGGTCGGATCCAAAGGAATTTCTGTTAAATGATGAAATGCAGCCGATCGAAGTGGCAGGCTGTCCACCGGATGCTTTTTCAGAAAACGGGCAGCTTTGGGGCAATCCGCTTTATGACTGGGAATATATGAAAAACGATCACTATTCCTGGTGGGTAAAACGGATTCGCGAAGCTTTAAAATTGTATGATGTTGTCCGTATTGATCATTTCAGAGGCTTTGATTCCTATTACTGTGTAAAAGCCGGAAGCAGCACCGCCAAAGAGGGTGTATGGAGAAATGGTCCGGGAATGGACCTGTTTAATACACTTAAGGCGCAGCTTGGCAAAATTCCGATTATTGCCGAAGACCTCGGCTTTTTAACCGACAGCGTACAAAAACTGCTCAAGAGGAGTAAATTTCCCGGAATGAAAGTCTTACAATTTGCTTTTGATTCCCGTGAGGAAAGCGACTATTTGCCGCACAACTATGATAAAAACTGCGTAGTGTATACAGGTACACACGATAATGATACTGTCCTTGGCTGGCAAAAAAGCCTGCAGCGAGAAGATCTGCGCTTTGCTAAACAATATTTAAACTGTGCAAGAAACCTGAACGTTGCCATGATTCGTTGTGCTCATGCAAGCGTTGCCGACACATCGGTTATCACTATGCAGGATATTCTGGGACTCGGCGGGGAAGCCAGGATGAATACGCCGTCAACCGTCGGAGGAAACTGGCAATGGCGTGCACGCAAGGAAGATATAAACAGTGAGAATTTTAAAATGCTCCGATATTTAACAAAACTGTATTCGAGAATGAGAAAGGATTGATTGGTTATGATAGATTTAGAAGAAACGCTCGTTCTTTTCGCAAAAACCGAATATCAGAAGGAACTGAAGAATTTAAACGCAAATGAGTTGCATAATGTGGTATCTCGTGCCGTCATGGCGGAAATATCAGATCGTTGGTCGGCCTCCCGACAAAAACATAGACAGCATCGTTGTGCGTATTATTTTTCTGCTGAATTTCTGGTCGGCCGTGCGGTTTACAATAATTTGTTTTGCCTAAATCTCAGCAATGAGGTTTCATGCATTTTGAAAAAATACGGCACAAACATCAATCTGATGGAAGATATTGAGGATGCCGCTCTCGGAAACGGCGGACTTGGACGTCTTGCTGCCTGCTTTCTGGACAGTGCTGCAACGCTTAATCTGCCGCTTGACGGATACGGAATCCGCTACAAATTCGGCTTGTTTAAGCAAAGCTTTGAAAACGGATTTCAGAAAGAATTACTTGATGACTGGACCCGTTACGGTGACCCGTGGTCTGTTCGCAAGGAGGATGAAAAGGTAAAAGTTGTTTTCGGCGATGAAACCGTAATTGCTGTGCCATATGATATTCCCATAATCGGTTATGCAACGGATAATATCGGTACCTTAAGGCTTTGGCAGGCAGAAGCGGTTAATGACTTTGACTTTGAACTGTTTAACGAGCAAAAATTCGATAAATCTCTCAAAAGGAAAAACAGTGCCGAGAATATTTCCCGTGTTCTCTATCCCAATGACAGCACCAATGCCGGCAAGCTGCTCCGCTTGAAACAACAGTATTTCTTCTCGTCGGCATCTTTGCAGGATATTTTAAGAAAGTTTAAAGCCGTACATGGCAATGATTTCGGAAAGCTTTCCGAATATGTTACCATTCAACTTAACGATACTCATCCCGTCATTTCAATTCCGGAGCTTATCAGACTGCTTGAACTGGAGGGAGTCGAATTTGACGAAGCGTTGGAGACCGCCTGTGAAGTATTCAATTATACCAACCACACTATTATGCAAGAGGCCCTTGAAAAGTGGGATATGAAATTTGTAAGAAAAATATCCCCTGATGTTGCGTCGATTATCGTTCAGATCGATCGAAAATTTAAAAAAGAACTGACAGCGACCGGCTTTTCGGACGAGTTGAGACCGCAAGTTGAGATTATTCAGCACGGAACGCTTCATATGGCATATCTTGCGTGCTATTGCTCAAAATATATCAACGGGGTAGCACAAATTCATACCGAAATATTAAAAGATAACGTTTTAAAATGTTGGTATGACAGGATGCCGAAAAAGTTCCAAAACAAAACCAATGGAATTACCCAACGCCGCTGGCTCGGATTGTGTAATCCGGAGTTGTCTGCATTGATTACCGAATTATCCGGAAATAGCAACTGGCTGACAAATCTTGATGAGCTAAAGAATCTGGAGCATTACGCCGGAGACAAGGCGGTCCTTGACCGATTTATAGCTATCAAACAGGACAATAAAAAAGTACTTGCCGATTACATTGCGTCGCATGACGGCATAAAAGTTGATCCCGAAACCGTATTTGATGTACAAATCAAGCGTCTGCATGAATATAAGCGTCAATTCCTGAATGCACTTACAATTATGGAACTTTATTTTGAAATTAAAAACGGTGAACTAAAAGATTTTAAGCCGACAACCTTTATTTTCGGAGCAAAATCCGCGCCCGGATACTTTAGAGCAAAAGCAATTATCAAATTGATTGATGAAGTCCGCAAATTGATTGAAAAAGATCCACTTGTCAGTCGTTATATCAAAGTTGTCTTTGTGTCAAATTACAATGTTTCGTATGCCGAAAAAATTGTGGCGGCCGCTGATGTGTCCGAACAAATTTCAACTGCCGGCACAGAAGCGAGCGGCACAGGCAATATGAAGTTAATGCTCAATGGTGCCTGTACGCTCGGCACGTATGACGGTGCGAATATTGAGATCGTGAAGGAAGCCGGTGAACAGAACAACTTTATTTTCGGTGCGCGTGTCGAGCAAATCAACGAAATAAAAGAAACATATAACCCAAGAGACTGGTATAACGCAGATAAACGCATAAGAAGAGTTCTTGACGCGTTGATTGACGGAACACTTGATGATGACGGCACAGGAATGTTCAGAGAGTTATATGACTCGATACTGAATGGCGCAAGCTGGCATAGAACGGATCATTATTTTCTGCTACTCGATTTTGACAGCTATTTAAAAACAAAGATTGCTATCAACAATTCACAAAAGGACAAATATGCCTATGCGAAAAAGTGCTTTATCAATATGTGCAATGCCGGAAAATTCTCATCCGATCGCACGATAAAAGAGTATGCTGATGAAATCTGGCATATTGAAAAGATTCCATCTTCCTTATGATTGTTTGATGTCAAATCATAGAAATCTAAAAAAATATAGCTACAAAATAAAAGAATTAATTAGGCGGATGTTTATTCATCCGACTTGCTTATTTCGCTATTAACTTTTGCAGCGGCAAGTACAATGAATAATTCGGGCTCCATATCATATCCGGCAGCTTTTATTGCAGCTCGCATTTCATTATCGACTTCTTTTGGCGTAATTTGTTTGCTGAAATCATCGCGTTCATGCATTTTTTAGATTGATCTGGTTCATGATGGAGTTCAACCAGATCGCATTGCTGTAGATTGGACTAAATCTATGACTATTTTGGAATCTGGAGGTTTGCCCTACATTTTGGGGCAGACCTCTTTTTACATTTTTAGGGGACATAGGAAGACAAAACAAATAATTTGAGGGGCGTTGGATGGCAGTAGCGTATAATATTGACTTTTGAGCCGTTTATCACTTGTTTTGACTTTAAAATTGTGATATAATAAAACATCTTATTCAGGAGGATATTTTTATGCAGGTTTCATCCGTTAAAGAAGAAAATAAACTTACGGTTGCCATTTCAGGAAAAGTGGACACAAAGACTGCGCCGGAGCTTGAAGCATTTATTAATGAAAACACAGAAGGCATCAGCCAACTGGTGCTTGATCTTGCAGAAACGATATACATATCATCCGCAGGACTTCGCACGCTTATAAAAGTACATAAAAAAATGAGTAATGTCGGGTCGATGAAGATTATAAACGTGAGCAGCGACGTGATGGAAATTTTTGACATGATAGGATTTTCCAATATTTTTACGATAGAGTGATACGATGAAATATAAAAGATTTTCAAGAAAGAATCTTGCTTTTAATATCATCAGCGCCGTTGTTCTGCTGATTCTTGTATTCAGTATCCTTGTAAGTCTCATAGGCTATGCCACTTTTACCGACAGCATGAACGAAGGATACGGATCAAAAGCAACAGAAGTTGCGTATACCGCAGCCACGCTTATAAACCCAAACCATATTCAGCAGTATCTGGAAAAAGGTACCGGCGATAACGAATGGCAGCGCAGCAGCAAGAATCTGCAAACACTTTGTGACAAAATGGAAGTCACAAAAATTTATATTGTTTGTGTCGACAATGCTGATTATGAAAACTATGTGACCGTTTTTCACGTCGTCAACAGCGCGGAGACAAGTGAAGCGCCTCTGGAGCCGGGTCGGCGATCTGTAGTCACGACAGATGACTACAAAACTGTCTTTCGTGAAATCTATACAGATGAGGTAGAGAGCGCTGATTTTTATGGCGCGCCTGAACTTCGAGGTGACAAACCATCTATAACCTCAATCATTCCTGTCAAAGACAATGCAGACAATGTTACTGCTTTGATTTGCGTGCAGCTGCCTATGACAAACCTGCACGACAGAATGAATTATATCCTTAATGTTGCAATTTCCGCAATCGTACTGATTGTTTTATTCGTCATTATTTATTCGAGATATATCCGCAGACAGTTTGTGAATCCGCTCAGAAAAGTTTCTGCAGAAACGAACCGCTTTGCAAAAGAAAACAAAAAAGGGGGGTCTCTCGGAAAAGTTAGCAGGATCAATGAAATCGCAGGTCTTGGTCATGATATTGAGCAGATGGAAACGGATATGCTGAAGTATATTGAGAATCTCACGTCTGTAACAGCAGAAAGAGAGCGTGTCAGAGCAGAGCTTTCGATTGCCGCAGATATTCAGAAAAACGCTGTTCCGAATGAATTTCCCGCTTTTCCCGAACGAAAAGATTTTGATATTTTTGCGTCTATGACGCCTGCCAAGGAAGTTGGCGGCGACTTCTATAACTTCTTTTTGCTTGATGACGATCATCTTGCAATCGTAATGGCAGATGTTTCCGATAAAGGTATTCCGGCGGCTCTTTTCATGATGGTTGCAAATTATCTGATCAGCGATAGAGCCAAATCAGGCGGAACACCTGCCGAAATTCTCGAATACGTTAACAGCAGCCTTTGTTCCAACAATAAAGCTGATTTGTTTGTAACCGTATGGTTTGGTATACTTGAAATATCAACAGGAAAACTGACTGCTGCCAATGCCGGTCATAATGACCCTGCGCTTTACCGCAAGGGTGGTCAGTTTGAAGTTATTAAGAATGTGCATGGTATTGCAATAGGCGTGTTCAGCGACGCCCCGTACAATAATTTTGAAATTCAGCTTTACAAGGGCGACAAAATTTTCTTGTATACTGACGGATTGACCGATGCGACGAACGCAGACGATAAAATGCTGAAAATCAGCGGAATGCTGAAGGTGCTTAATACATATAAAGAAGAAAACGTACAGGGCATTCTTGATGGCGTCAACAGATACGTTTCTGACTTTGCTGGTGATGCGCCGCAGTCCGACGATTTAACTATGCTTTGTCTTGAATTAAAATAAACGGAAAATGAATCAAAACCACTAGTGAACTAGTGGTTTGCTCAAACCCTATAAGGGTTATTACTTGCGACCCCTAAAAGGGGTACTGAAGGTTTACCAACGCATCGCTACCACTGACAGCCACTCGAAAGTGGCTGTTTTTTTGTCTATTTGTTCTTGCTACCCGTAAACGGGTCTATATACTCTTTCATACTTATTTGATCTTTTGCAAAATCTTCTTCAAGTTGGTTTTTGATGTATTCTTGGATTTTTTTTGCATTTTTTCCTACTGTATCTACGTAATATCCTCTGCACCAAAAATTTCGATTTCCATACTTGTATTTTAGATTTGCGTGTCTATCAAATATCATCAATGCACTTTTGCTCTTGAGTGTTCCTACAAACTGTGCTATACTTATGTACGGCGGTATACTCACTAGCATATGTATGTGGTCAGGGCATGCTTCTGCCTCTATTATTTCCACTTTCATCTCATTGCACAGCTTTCTCATTATTTCACCTACATCTTTTCTCAACTCTTTGTAGATTACTTTCCTCCTGTACTTTGGTGCAAACACTATATGATACTCACACCTATAACTTGAGTGCGCTGTTTGTTTTATTTCATTCTTTATGTTAAAAACCTCCTTGCTATTTTAGGTGACGTGGTCGGCAAACCTTCACCTATTTTATATCATGGAGGTTTTATTTTGCCAAGGCTTTTTTATCCACCCCTGGTAGAACCAGGGGTTTATTTTCGCCAAGGCAAACAATAATCCCGGCAAGCCATAAAACTATGACCTGCCGGGATAATATTATTATTCAGATATTTCTATACCCTTCACACTCATAAACGGATAATTGAATTCAGCGACAACAGATGCGTTGAACTTCTTTGCATTGATTTCCCCTTTAAACCAGATATGTTTGCCGAGTTCCAGCTCGTTGGAGTATTCACCATCACGCAAACCACGCAGACAGATCCGCTCCAATCCTGACTGGGCTTTTGTCCACGTCTACACCGACGAAGGTATCAGCGGCTTGAACACCCGCAAGCGCACAGGATTCAAAGAAATGATTGACGATGCCCTTGCCGGAAAAATTGACCTGATCGTGACCAAAAGCGTCAGCCGCTTCGCCCGAAATACCGTTGACAGCTTGAAAACCATCCGGGAATTGAAAAAAGCGGGCACAGAAGTGTATTTTGAAAAAGAAAACATTTACACGTTTGATGGCAAAGGCGAGTTGCTTCTGACGATCATGTCAAGCCTTGCGCAGGAAGAAAGCCGCAGCATTTCGGAAAACATCACATGGGGACAGCGCAGAAGCTTTGAAAACGGCAAGGTGCACCTCGCATACGGCCGATTCCTCGGATACAAAAAAGGAGAAGACGGCAAGCCGGAAATTGACACAGAGCAGGCTGTTGTGGTTGAACTGATTTACAGACTGTTTCTTGACGGCAAAACGCCCGCAGGAATCTGTAAATACCTTGAAAACAAAAAAATCCCCGCGCCGGGCGGGGGAGAAAAATGGACAAAGACGACGATTACGAGCATACTTTCCAACGAAAAATACAAGGGTCACGCTCTGCTGCAGAAAACCTTCACCACAGACTTTTTGGAAAAAACAAAGAAAGTCAACGAGGGCGAAGTGCCGCAGTATTATGTGGAAGACAGCCACCCTGCAATCATTGACCCGGATATTTGGGACTTCGTTCAGCTTGAACGGGCACGGCGTAGGGCGCTCGGCAAAGCGTACAGTGGAAAGAGCGTGCTGTCCGCCAAACTGATCTGTGAGGACTGCGGCGGATTCTACGGTCATAAGGTCTGGCACTCCACAGACAAGTACCGCTGTGAGATTTGGCAGTGCAACGCAAAATTTAAGAATGAAGCCAAATGCGGAACGTCTACGCTGACAACGGATGAAATCCAGCGGATGTTTATCACTGCGTACAACAAGGTCATGTCCGATGTGCCGAGGATCGTTGCTGACTGCGAAGCGATGAGAGCGCTGCTGACAGATACCGCGGAGCTTGACCGGCAGATCGAAGAGAAAACGCAGGAGAGCGAGTTGCTTGCCGATATGGTTCGGGAACTAATTTACCGTAATGCTTCATCAGCGAAAGAGGATGATAAAAAGCAAGGAGAAAACCTCTGCACAAAATTTGACGCAGTCATGAAAGAGATTCAATCGTTGAAAGAAGAGCGAGAACAGCGTTTACAAAAGGATAAAGCCCTGTCCCTGCACATCCGCACACTGAAGAAAAGCAGACAGGTGCTTACCGAATGGGACGATACGGTCTGGACGGTGATGGTTGAAAAAGCAATCGTCCACAAAGATAAATCCATAACGTTTATATTCTACAACGGAAGCCAAGTCAGGGTCGGGATGTAAACCGGCTCTGATTTTTCTGTTTCAAACAATTTAACGAAAGGTAAAAGAATTTTCAAAAAATGCGTACCCCTGAGCACCTTTCGTTAAAAAGTACAAATCGCAAAAATGCAAAAACGGCTCTGCAAAGTCAAAATTCAAGACCCGCAGAGCCGCTATCGTTAAATTATATTCAAAAAATCCTTATATATCAACACTTTTGCAAAGAAAAACTGCACACCCTTTACC
>JAEEGL013059706.1_pt1 | contig 17443 bp, 16 predicted proteins | sample 9134231 | NCBI WGS metagenome assembly JAEEGL01 (sample SAMN16246548, study PRJNA631951) | gut metagenome | biome: gut microbiome; feature: rumen; material: fiber-attached | host: Bos | place: Iran: Karaj | collected 2018-10
GCCTCCCCCAGCTCTCGAAACTCAGGGAAAGGCACCTTTCCTTCAAACCTGCCTTTAAAGAAATCCCGTAAGGAGAACACCTGCTCAAACTGCTTCTCGAAGGCCGCCCTCCCCGTTGTATTATACGTGTAGCCACTTTCATCCTTCATCCTTATCTCCATCCAGATGGCCCGCTCCTCCTCAGAGAGAGCCTCCCAAGCCTTATACTCCTCCACGTTCCTCACATGCCGATACTTATAATTCAGATAAACCCATAGCGCTATCATCGCCACCCCAATGAAGAGGTACAGACCCAGCAGAGGCTCCACTATCGCCATGAGCACCAAGATCACCAGCACCACCCATCCCAGATAGCGCGAGATGAAAAAAGCCGATATGAAATCCCAGATGCCCATACCCTACGCCTCAGGCTCTTGTTCTTCCGTATCCTCACGAGAAGGATCCAAGATATAATCCTCCAGGTATTCCACCCTATCAGACAGAACATCGTAGTCGTTTATCAGCTTATCCGTTTCCAGATCATCCACCCTCATCTCCAAGTCAAACACCTTATCCTCCAGCTCGTCGATCTTCTGTTCCAGTTTCTCGATAAGCTCCTCCAGTTCCGTTTCCCTGTCATCATGCGCATACGATGTCTGTCGGATAAGCTCCGCCGTTTCTTGACGATTCGCAGCATCCGCCTTTGCAATGGTTTTGGCAACACTCCGTGCCCCAAACAACACCAATAATTGATCAAAGAAATTCATAGTATATCCTCCTATCGTTTTTTCTTCTTCTTCTTCCAGTAATTATCCTGTAAATAGATAAATACAAAAGCTGAAAGAATCAGTAAAACATTATACCACCATGGGAAAGTGATAAGCCCATAAAGCATCAGGAAACCGCATATGATCAATATTCCACACATAGAGAAATCCCTTTAATCATTATCCTCCATAAATCCTCGCATATCGTCATCGTCGTCCACATCCTCATAGCGGTCGAATCCAACCATCGCATCCTCATACATTTGTTTTCTATCCGTAGGCTCTTTATAGTTACGCCCCTTGCTCCCAGAGTTCACTATATCGCGCGCCATTTGGCGGATATACGCATCATGCGCCTCCTTACGTTCCTTCTCCAATACTCTGTGAATAGAGTCATATTCACGTTGTTTGCGCCTACCCTCTTCCATCGCAGAATCTATCCTTCTTTGCTCTTCTGCCGTATATACACGGCGTGGAGGCCTCTTGTCTTCGCACGACAGCATAGTCATGACAGCAAACAATAAAAGCACTATGTGAAGAAGATATCTTTTCATATCAATAATCATCGTAAGCGTCATCCAGATCACTCTCAAGGTCATCTAATTCGTCATTCAGCTCATCAATCTCGTCCTGATAATAATCATGGCCCCGCATGGCGTTCTCATACTCCAGATCATCGATGCGGTCTCTGATTTCATCAATCTTCTCCTCCAGCTCATTGATGTAGTCCTGATGTTCCCACTCTTCCCATTCCTTCTGACGACGCAGTTCCTCTTCAGCCTCTCTTTGGCGATTGGCTTCATCTATCTTTCCGAGCACGCTTCTGATGCCCAGAAATACCAAAAACTTATCAAAGAAATTCATAGTACATCCTCCTATCGTTTTTGCAAAGATAAGAATATTATTTCATTTAAGAGTATCTTCCGCAGCAATCATAATATTTTCTTCCAGCTCCTCATAAGACTTCACTCTGCGGTCTTGCAAGTAGATGGTGTTAAGCGTATAAGCCAATGACTGCAAGGTACTTTCCCTCTTCCGAGGCTTCAGTTCACACTCCCAGATGGTGATGTAGTGCCACCCCATCTTAGCCAGTTCCAGAGCCACCCTGTGGTCACGCTCCTGATTACGCTTCACCTTGTTCACCCAGAACTCCGTGTTAGTCTTCGGTACAGTGTAGTACTTGCACCCCTCATGCCCATGCCAGAAGCAGCCATTCACGAAGATGCAAGTGCGATACTTCCGCATCACTATGTCAGGATGCCCAGGCAGTCTGGGATGATTCAGCCGATAGCGGAACCCATGCCTCCACAGCCATTTGCGTACAATCATCTCAGGCTTGGTGTCCTTGCCATGAATGGCCGACATATTGGCGTGGCGCTGCTGTGTGGTGAGTTTATCCATAGCTATTTCAATGCGTCAATCAGTTCATCAATAGAGCAGCAGACTCTGCTGAAAAGTTTGTACATCAGTTCAGGTTCTATTCGCTCAGGAATATAAGCAATGACCGTTCTCCCCTTCCCTGCGAACCATCCAGCCTCAGTGTGAGCACTGCGCCCACATGGCAGCACCAGCACACAAGTGTCACAAGCCTCCATGGCCTCAATGTCATTCTTAAACTGCCTCTCAGCTTTTGGATGTTGAAGCATATCCCTATACTGCTGCGGAGTCCACTCCATATAGTCTTCACTCACGCAGTTCCACTTGAACCCAGGATCACCAAAGGGAGGATTGCGGAAATCATACACCTCATGCCCAGCATTCCGCAGTGCTTCCACCACTTTGGGATAATGTTCGTTACGCCAACTGCTGGCAACATAGATTTTATGAGGGTTCATGATATTCATTTATAAGATATTATTTATAAGAGAGTTATCTCTAGACCTAGCTTCATCATGATATTAATTATGACAAGCATCTTATATTTTTCTTTTGTCGTTCCAGGCACATTCAGCCACATATCACTTCCTACTTGTACCTGCCCATTAAACTGTTTTTTCCTAGTAACAATAGGTTTACTCTTATATTCTAAACCTTTACGCATAATAACTTCTGGACCTATATAATATATCGTTTCCAATAAAGTATCTATAGGATTCTCTCCAGCAATATAATTCCCATCAGGAAGCTTTACCATCAGTTTGTCGTCAGACTTTCTTGTTCTACTAACATTAGCTTTCTGTGTTATGAAATTATCGCCAATCTCCACCTCCATATTAAGCCCAAGTTGTTGTGCAATGGAACGCAACTGCATATACATACCGGGTGTTCCTCCTGTTATAATTACATACCATTCATCACAAACTTCTTTCATGGTATTCTTAAATTCCGGATAAATTTCTTTACTGAAAAAAGATTTACCAGCTGCAGTCAGATTAATTTTGGGGAAATTTTCAGAACCGATTTTGCGTAAAACTTCAAGATATGTTTCAAGTGATCTATTATAACAGATTACTTCACCATTTGGCATGGTGACTCTTATTAGTTGCGATTTTGCCCTTTGGCGTAGGTTTTCTTCCATGATACAAATTATTTTTTATTGTATAGATTTAAAGTATCTTCATAAGACAACAATTCACCTGGCTGCATTTTAGACTTATAGATTTCCACCATCCCATCTCCAAGAGAAATAAACCTGCCCAAACGAAGTCTGAGCGCAGGATTATTCTCAAAAGTAGTAAAGCCTATTCGTTCTACTTCATAGTAGCCATCTATACTGCCTGCTACCATTGGTAAGAAGTATTTGATGCCCATCAAGTTGATATTTGGGATGCGCTCCATGACATATGATTTAGCTTCATGATCCATGAATTTCTTATAATCAGAAGCAGTCCTGCGAACGAGTCCTGTAAGAATATTCTTCTCTTCAGGCTTCGCCTTGATAAGGGCAGGCGTTCCTGCAATGGCTTTACTTATGGTCTCTTGAGGATTATCCCCCAATGCACATTCCACTACATAGAAGTGCTTTCTCAGTTCTTCTAGTAGCTTATTATTGGCATCTTTATCCTCCTTATCAAGTGCTAATGAGTAGTAATTTGTATTCTCGTAAGGAGAGTATAATTTGCCCAAAATCTCTTGGAAGTGAGTCTTGATATACTTCTTCCCATCTTCATCAGGATGCGCAGTCATGGCGTAGAACTGATAGTTCTTTTGCAGCATTTCTGAAATCTCATTACGGAATATTTCACGCACTTTCTTTTTCCAATTTTCCTTTTTAGAGCGATTGTTTAGTGCATAGAGAGAGACCACATAGAGGAAGTTTACATCATAGTGACATACCAGCAATGTATCTCTGTCGAACAGACGATTGCGGAACTGGTCTGATGTGAAATACTTATTCTCCTTCTCAGTTGGTCTTATAGTATCTCGATAACTTAAATCTTCTTCCATCATGGCGCTGATGAAGAAGTTAGGGATAATGTTATAACCCTCTGTTACATCATCGCGAAGCTTAGGTACTTCGCGGAATTGATCCCAGTCTTTCTTCCAATCTTCATCATTCACATCGCCTTTCATAAACAGATTCAAGTTCCACTGAATCACATTCCTAGCATAAGTGAACTGCTTGGCTACAGACTCGCGTCCTATTGGGTTTCCGCGTTTATAATATTTCGAGTCGCCAATATAATAAACTGGCTTATCATCATCATGAGTGGTAAGGCCTTTATAGGTATAGATGTGATCCACCATCTTGCCATCTTCCTGCTTCTTCAGACCTGCAGGCACCTCTCCAGTTTCACCTATCAGTTCGTCAATGATGGCTTCAAAAACTATGTTGAAATTCTTTACCAGCAGATAGTCTTTCTGCCCCATGTTGATAGCCACATTCTTGGCTCGTTCGAAGAAGGCATAGCAAAGTTTCCAAAGCTGCAAGGCTTTGTCCGAAAAGTATTTATACTTTATCTGTAGCAATCTTCTTTTTCCTAAACCTTTCAGATAGGCATCAAATTTCTTTCCTGTAATCAGTTCATAGTTGCAGTTTATGCTCACAGGAAAACCATAATGCAAGTGAATATAATTTAGGATAGAGAAGAAGATCACCAAAAGCTCTTCATCAAAGTTTATCTGCCTCTTCTTGTTTACAGGATTCACATAAATAGCACTATTGTCTTGGATTATGGCACTAGTTTGCGCTATGGTGCGAGTCCAGTTTATTTTATTAAGGCCAGCATGCATGTTTTTAATAATAAACATGAAGAACTGCTCATTATCCTCACAGAACTTTATCAACGAGAGCAGAATGTCAAGGAAAGTGTTGTTGCGCTGTTTCCTCCCCTTATTTACCTGCACCATTTTTTTATGATAAACTATAGAGCTATCATTTCGTTTGTCGTTGTAGAACACAACTATAGCACGATATATCCAGACAGAGAAGTCATAGATAAAATCCTTCTGCTCATTAGTTAGTGGCGATTGTTCGTTGATGCAGATAATATCTTCTGGTTTATATTTACCAAAAACTAATTCTTGCCCATTATTCACCTCGAGCAGTACCTTCGGAAGAATAAAAACACAGTCGTAAACATCAGGATGTGAGTTAAAGAAATAGCCCACATAGTTGATGCTCACAATACCCTCGATGTTTTCTAAGGCATCTATGCCATAGATGGTATCTTTCACATCTTGGACTTGGTATTTATATTCTTCTATCAGTATGCGCATTTTATTTTGTTTCTATTGATAGCCCAATATTTAAAGCTTTATTCAAATCTTCAAGGATTCTGACATAAGTATACGACTTACACCCTTTAACTATGAAAAGTGCACCTTCTTGATAATATGAATAGCCTTTGTCATTATTCTCTACTGCAGGGTATTTAATCGTAGAAATAACTGGACAATTAAGCCTTTGGTATTTCAAGGTATCCACAAGAGGTAGGATTCTCTCAATTCCTATAACCTTTAGTGCTTTAACAAAAGAATCAAATTGCGTTGTTTCAGCTGCTAGTATTTTGGGGTTATTTGGTATTTGAATTGAGATAATACTTTCCTTTCTTATTGATTCCTGCTCTTCAGATGCAGTATCATCGTCAGAATCAAAAACCACATCTTCACTTAAAGGTTCAACTTTCAGATTCTGTAGTAACAATACTACTTTATCTTCTTTAACGAAAGGCTTTCCAAAGATATCTGTATCGTAGAATTTGCTGAAAGTCATTTCCCCCTCATCGTCACTGAAGATACTAGCATCTTGGTCTTTGAATACATCGTTCCAAAGATAGAACACTACTTTAGAGACAAACGTATCTGCGTCAATTATACCATCATTGGCCTTACAGAAGAAATACCCCAATTTCTTATCCTCAGACTTGGTAGTATCTTCAATCTCATCATTGATTTTATTGAGGAAAGTCCACCAATCGTATTTTTTACCTTTGATCAGTATCTTATAGCCAAGCTTCTCACCTGTCTCAGTCTTACCTTCACTGATAGGGATGTATTTCCATTCCCAGCGACGCTTGAAGGCAGAATCAATAGGAAACAGACTTTGGTCACTAGTGTTCATGGTTGCCCAAATATAAAGGTTATCTGGCAACAGCAGAACCTCACCAGATAGAACCTTGCTTACCATATCTTCGTTATAATACTTATTGATTCTCTCTGCATCAGCTATTTCAAGACCCTTAAAGGTCTTCTCTAATTGCTTTTTCATATCCTTGTCAGCTGTAATAGGATACTCAGAGAAACCATCGCGATTCCTATCAAGTAGTTGGAACAAATCACCAAAAATCTGTGCACAGTTTCCACGATTGATTTCTTCAATAACGAGATATTGCTCTGCTGGCTGTTCTCCTGCAGCAATCTGCGTGTAAGCTTTCCATGCCTTGATATATGCTTGGAGGAAAGCTTGTTCCACAAATTCATATATTATGCGATTCTCTGTAACATTTTTATTGTCCTCTCTTATAATTTTACCTGTCACATCTCTGACTGGTACTTCTATCGTTGTCGGCTTATATGCACCAACGAAAGTTGAGTAATCGCTATCAGGATGGAAAGTAGTGCGAATTACCTCTTTATCTTGTGTCAGCCTTTTTATTTCATAAGACTTCCCTGTACCAGGAGCACCATAAAAAATGATCTGTCTTGACTTTCCAATCTTGTTACGAATGTATGATCCATGGGGCACTTTAGTTTCTCCAACGAATTCATAGAATGACTTTTTATCATTAATTGATATATTAGGCCAAACTTCTTCAATAGAAAATTTCTTTGCATTACTTGGATCTTTTAAAGAAACCTTATCGTTGACAACTTCAACATCCATAAAATTATTAATCAAATTTATTAAGATGTCAGTATTTCCGATAGAATCTTTAAACATCTCTTTAACGGCCTCTGTAAACGAAGCACTACCGCCTTTTTCAATCACCCAATTCACCAAAAACCTGTTAATAACAACTGGCTTTTGATTTTGCTGCATACTTTTAGTATAAGGGTTCGGCGCATAATACTTTCTTCCCCATTGTTGTATGTATTCATACGCTTCTTCTAGATTAATTATCTTGTCAAAGCGTGGGTAAATAAGATTTGCGTCTTCGTAATAAATTGCCATCTGAGCAGCAAGTTGGTAAGGCGTTGTGAAGAAATCTTTTCCTCCCAACATAGCCCAATTTTGTTCTACCAAATTTCTTCCCTTCTGCCTTTCAATAGGTTTTAAAGGGAACAACAAATTAAACTCTACGACTTGTTTAACTGATGAATTTCTCCATCTACAAATAGGGTCTGCCATAATTATATTCCGTATTTAGTTATATCAATCTGTTTTAACAAAGCAATAAGTACATCAACAATAATGCTGTTCCCAGCCTGCCTATATGTCTCTGTATCATTGACTACAATTTTAAAAGTATCGTCAAATCCCATCATTCTTAGACATTCTCTTGGAGTAAGCTTTCTGAATCTACCAAAGGTAGTGTCAACTTCACACATAGAGACTTTGTCCATAGTAGCTTCAGTGTCAGAAAGAGATGTTAAAGCATAATGATGAGGATTATGAGAAACATAATAATTCTCTTCGCAATCTGCGACCTTATATAGATAATCATCTGTCATTGGTGTAGATGAGTCAGACTTTAGCTTAGGATGATATACGAAGTCGCCATGCCAATTGAATTGTTGATTTCTTTTTTGGCAAAGCATAACATCACCATTTACTTGCGTATAGCTTTTTCCGTGATTGATACTTCTAGTAATAAAGTTAACTCCTTTCTGCTTCAGCAAATATTTAGTATCAAAGGTCTTTTGAAGGAAGTCATAAGCGGTCTTTTCCAATGGAATTGGAGATGGGTACTTAAACTCCGTTTCTTCCCTAAAACCAATACAGAATAATCTTTCTCGACTTTGGGGGATACCGTAATCCTTTCCGTTTAATATTTGATAATAGATATCATATCCACAATAGTTCTCAAAAGTATCTTTAATTACGTTCCAGGTTCTTCCTCTATCATGACTCAACATTCCTTTGACATTTTCGAATATAAAAACCTTAGGCTTGCATTCTTTTACTATTCGAGCAAACTCTCTGAAAAGGGTACCACGGGTATCCTCAAACCCTCCATGTTTACCCCTTAAAGAGAAAGCTTGGCATGGTGCACCACCCACAAATAAGTCTATTTCTCCTTCATATTTTGAAGCATCGAAATCATGAACATCGGAATGCCACCTATCTTCCGAAATGGCGTAGTTGGCAAGGTAAGCTTTCTTACAATTTTCATCAATATCCCCAGCAAATTGAATTTGACAATTAATCCCGAGCCTATGGAAAGAATGCTCTATGGCACCAATTCCACTAAATGATGTACCAAGCCTAATAGTCCTCTCTGGATGAGAAAACTCAAACTTACGCCAATCGTTTTCTAAATCAAGATTAGCTTTAGTATTCTGTATGCTAGAGTATTTATTCTTCATTATCAATTCCGTATTTAGTAATGTCTAACTGTTTTAGTAATGCAATAAGGACGTCAACGACAATACTATTGCCAGCCTCCATATATGCAGATGTGTTGCTAACAGCTATCTTAAAATCATCTTTAAATCCCATAAGACGAAGACATTCTCTTGGCGTTAATTTACGCAATCCGTTAATGCCTTTCGTTTTATTGTAGCTGACATAATTGTCGACGCCAGCTCTATGCATTTTGTGCATACTTTGTAATAATGGCCTTGCAATATCAAGGTCAGTTTTTATTGGTGTTTTGAAAGTCTTTGTTCCCGAACACAAAACATATTTGGAAACTTTCTCAGAAAGATAGTACTTATCCTCAACTTCTTTGACTTTGAATACAAAATCATTAAATCTTTCTTCTTCAGTACCTTTTATTAGTTCGTTACGATGCTCTTCGTTTGGCGATAGTATTTTAGCGCCCATGTTAGCGTCATAGAACTTACTATCAGTATAATCTTCCAGGAAGTCAAACATTTTATATTTTAACGGTATAGGCGACGGGTATTTGAATTCAGTTGGCGTTTTAAATCCTATACAATATAGGCGTTCTCGGGTTTGAGGAATTCCGTAATCCCTTGCATTTAGAAGTTGGTAATGAACATCATAACCACAATAATCACGAAAAGTGTTATAAATAACCTCCCATGTTCTTCCATGATCATGTTTAAATAGTCCTTGAACATTTTCAAATATAAACACTTTAGGCTGACACTCTTTTACAACTCTTGCAAATTCACGAAAAAGAGTACCTCTTGTATCATCAAACCCCCTTTGATCACCAACGATTGAAAAAGCCTGACAGGGCGCGCCACCTACGAATAGGTCAATTTTACCTTTGAAAGGGGTCGCATCAAAATCATGTATGTCTCTATGCCATTGATTTTCTCTGATATCATAGTTCGCAAAGTATGATTCTTTACAGTTTTTATCAATATCACCTGCAAAAACAATGCGACTGTTAAGACCTAATCTTTTAAATGCGTATTCAATAGCTCCAATACCACTGAAAGAGGTTCCAAGCCTTATTGTCCTTTTTGGATACGAAAATTCACGATCAGTCCAAATAATATCTTCTGGATCTATATTTAATTCGTTACTTTGACTGTTTGTATTATCTGCCATTAGTTGTTTGAATAATTATTTCTAAAAAAATCAGTCTTTTACAAGTATTTCCCATCCATCATTTTCTGCTATCTGTTTTACTTTATCAGCAGAATCTCTAGTTATTTCAGAACTTACTACGAAACGAATACCATCACCTGAAACTAGCCATGCATCTTCATGATCTATTTTGTACCAACGTCTTAACTCATCTTCTGTAGGTTTCCTTCCTTTTTTTAATGTGTTATTACTAATCTCTTCCTCTGAACAAATAAAACCTAACCGTTTGAATCCTTTAAGATAATCGTCCTTAAAAATAGATTTCAGTGTTTTAATAGTTGTTTCGGGGTGCTTTTGCATAAACGATTTAACGAAGTGGTATACAAATGCATTCTTAGATTCATATGTAACGCCACCATCCAAAGAATAACGTGAAGAATCGATTTGGCTTCGATTTATGATGTTTAATTCTTCTTCTTCGTCAACTGATATAACATTTTTCCATACTTCATTAGCTTTTTCGGCAAGCCATATAGCTCTTAAGGCAATCTCATCCTCATTCCAATTGGGTTTCGCTAATGCTGTTTCCATTGTGAGAATACCCTTACATTTATCTTCTAATCCTTGTTTTAGTTTATTACTCCAGTCATAATTGCTTACAGCAGAATTAAGACCTTGGGTAATAATTGTCATATTACCTAATGTATTGATTGTTTTATTACGTTCTTCCTTAAATTTAAGTTGTTCGATTTCAGAGAGGCCTGTTGGCATCGGCCAGTTTTCTTGCCACTTTTGTGGCATAAGATGTTCTAGAGAATAATCATTGAAAGGTCTAAGTACCGTTTGTTCCCGAGTCCTTAGTTTAGATTCCAATAAATAGAGTATGGCTCGAGCTTTTTCTGAACTTAAAGAGGTGTTATTACAGAATCCCTTTTCAACCTCTATATCATAAGGCATGTGAAGAGATTCTGAAGGTTTCTTCGCACTCAAATATTTGCATAGGGCATCATAAGTTTTTATTTGATTTCCTATGAGATTCTCTGTAAACAGATCACTGTAGTTCTTTGAAATTTTATTACATATAAGACGCCTCACTATATAAGCTTCCAATAATGAGAAGATACTATTTTGTTCCTGTTCTTCATGACAATTCTTTAATACATAAAGAATATAAGGAAGCATAGAAAAAACGTCTAATGTAAATACTATAAACAAGATCCTTTTCAATGGCGTTTTAAAAGACTCGGGATCTTTTTGAATATCCTTTCGCACAAAGATATTACGGAACAAAACGGCATAAGATTTGATTTCGCGGGCGAAATCCAATCTATCCCAGTTACCACGATCAATAACCATTTGATAATTATTGAAAAGGCTCTCCTCCCTCATAAGACGAAATTCTTTGCGCTCTTCACTATTAATGTTATTGCGAGGATCGTGCATTATTATTTGTAGTAACGTGTAAAAGAAACGATCTGAAATCGATTTCTTTCCAGATGAGACCACGGAAATTTCCTCTTTCCAATATGACAGAGTTTTTTCGTCTGCCTCAAACACTGGCTTCCAAATCTCAATATACTTATCTAGTGTGCTTTCCTTGAAAAGATGATTCTTTAGCAATTCTTCGGTATTAAGACGTACACCTAGAGAGTTTATAGTATCAAAAATTTTGTGCTCGTTTTCATTATTATCAAGATTGATTATTATAAAAATAGTACGAGCCATGATGTTGTTAACATCTATTTTTGAGATATCTACATTAGTTAGAAAATAATTGAAGGCTTTCAACAAATTAGAATTATCCGCATTGGGTATCTCTTCCCTTTCCTTTAAGGAGGCAATTTTCTCAAATGCCTCCTTATCAGCTAATGAATGACGAATGGTGAGGCTGTTATCATCACGCATAAATCTTCGCTCAAATAAATGAATATTTGGATCTAAAAGCCCCATCACTTTCATGAATAAAGCAAAGGTAGTCAAACGCTGCTGCCCATCTATTACAATCTGCCTGTCCCATTCTTCGCCTTCATTTCCCATATCTTTTAAGATAATGGAACCAAAGAAATACTCTTCAGCATTTTTGGAGATATATTCCATATCTTTGATGAATCTAAACCACATTTTTTCATTCCAAACATAGGCACGTTGATAAAAGGGTATATAAAAAACTCTTCCGTCAGCCAATAATGTGGTTATTTTTTGCTTACTTGGTGTCATATGATAACAATAATACTATTTATCCTTCAAATCCTAATTCTTCAGCTTTTTCCACAATTTTCAATGCAAACAAAGCTTGTTTCAAAGAAGTAATACCACGATTGCGAGACTTCATAGTTCCGAAGTTGAAAGCAGCCTTTCTCTCAATTGGAGTGAGCAAGTTTCGAGACTTTGCCCAACTAGCCAGAGCAAACCAATAGTTTGGTTCTATAGCCTCTGCCTCCTTAATCCTGCTTTGCTGGGTCTCATTGAGATATGAACCATCTTCATTGGTATCTGGCTGAAGTAATTCATCTTCGAACTTATCAAGTTCGCCCAATTTAAGTTTAAGCTTATTCCAACATTCTGTTCTTTTGGTCCACTCGCCTACATTAGAGGATTGGTTTCCACCAGTTGAGCCTCCTGTTAGATGATTCCAAACGATAGGAATAAGTAGTTCTATTTTTTCTTTCACTTCATTCTGAACTTTTTGGTTTTCCCAAATATAAGTCAAATCTAAGTTCCCATTAGAGAGGAATGAAAGAGATGCCATCAGGTAGGTATTCATGTTGGCTTTATAGCCACCTAAGTCTTTCGACTTAACCAACGCATCAATAGCATTGAATAGTATCCCCTTGGCTACTACATTTTTGAAATAAACTGCAGAGATGGTTGGCTTCTCTCGCTTTATATCATTAACAAAAAGTTGGTAGTTCTTTTCTGCACCTCTACACACATCATAAGGGCGCTGTTTCCATGAAGCTTCATACTTAGCAATATCCGTTTTAGTAATCTTCTGAGATTTTGGATACTCTATCTTAAAGCTCTTCTCATTGTAGCCACTGAGCTGAGCCAACTGATCAAGATACTGCCCGCGTGTGCGCTCGAAATACCATTTGCAATATGGCTTGTTATTTCCATTAGGCACCCATTCAGTGCGACTGAATTTCTCCAAATCTACCAAATAAGGATCATTGGCAGAGAAGTCTGAATTCTTAATGGCCGTCTGACTATTAGCAGAGATAGAAATTTGTCTGATAATGTCATCATCATGGTCAGAATCGCGAATGACACTGATTTTCATTGGGACAAATACTTTGCTCAGATCCACTTCTTTGTCTGACAAAGAAGCTGAAATAGAAGCTGTGGTCTGTCCACCATTTACTATCTGCCAGTCGTAAAGACGAGTAATGTAAAGCATACCGTCTCTTTCCTTGGTTTCAATTTCACTTGCAGTAGTAGAAATACCATTATTGTAGGAGAAGAACATATCAGGCGCCGTGCGAAGTGTCTTCCTTATCTCTTTATTCACCTTTCCTTTAAACTGAAGGAAAGTACGAACATTCTTCTCCAACAATACTTGTTGGTATTGTTTGTATATCTTTGCCAATGTGATACCTGGAATGATAGCGAGGTAGGCATCTACAAATAGATTTTGCTCGCTCATCTTCAGGCATTGGAGTTCTGTGTTATATGTGGTCGGGAAATCTATCTCTACCTTTTCCTTACCAGCACGCATATTATGCTGCTGATACACACGCTGCATATCCCAAACATTAAACTCAATAACGAATTCCTCATTATCGCTTTCTACGGATGCAGGAACAGCTGAGGGATCAGTCAAGCCATCTGTAATCACATAGATACGCAATTGGTTTATTTGCCCCTTCGTGCTCTGTACGAGTTTAGCGACCTCTACTATTTCATCACTCGCATCTATGTCAACATTTTTGAACAGCTGACCACTCATTGCCTCACGATAGAAAGCTGTAAGGTAATTAAAGCCCTGCTGAACTTTGCTGTTGTTTATTTTTCCGAGGAGCGTTTCTGCTTTGATCAAATAAAACAGGTCTAATGATTCAGCTTCGTCATTATAGTCATAAGCAGTTATACGGGTACGGGTTTTCTGAAAGGAACAAATCTCGGGGGCATTCACTTCGCCATTATCCTCCATATACTCCAAGATGCTAGTAGCTAATTCCTGGTCATAGTCGGAGCCGGTCATTTCTACAGACATCTTTACATTCTCAATGAACTCCTGGGCAAATTCTTTTATATCCATAAATAGGCAATACTGTTATGTTCAACTTTCTGGAAATAAAAAAGCCTTCTTTTTAGAGACTCATTATTTCGTTATCTCAGTTTTATTCACTGTTAATTAAGTTACTTATATTAATATATATTGCGACAAAGATAATAATCATTTCAGTATCTTCCAAAAAAACTTTTGGACGCACTAACCCTACGCGTTTATTGTTAAATCCGCAGTAAATGTGTCCCCTCTATAACTGGGATTATCTTGCAATAAATGGATTACCATCCCTTGGGAAGCACGATGTTATCCACCCCATGTGCTTCCTCAAACAGAGGGGCGATTTCTTCATCTGTGAAGCCAGCGATGCCACAGCCAATGCGCGTTACTAGGAATGTGTTGTTGCGATGCCCTTTGGCAAACTCTATGAACTCATCAACATACGGCCGTATGGTCTCTACACCACCCTGCATGGTAGGGATGGCATAACTCTGTCCCTGCAGGCCCACGCCTTGTCCCATGATGGCCCCAAACTTGCGATAGGCGATATAAGCCGCCCCACCGCCATGCATACCTTTTAGGTTGCTGCCAAACACAAAGATCTCGTTTGGTTGCAGTTCTGTGATAAACTCTGGTGTTGTTCTCTTCTGTTCCATATTCATGAAAATTGTAGGTTCCTCTATCATTGTCGGCAAAACCATCTTTGCTTCTTCCTGCATATCGCCATAAATAATGATTCTCTCATCCATCACCTCTGGTGTATCCATATCCATATCGAAATACTTTCTGAAATATGGCGCGATGATTTCTTCCTTCAGTTTCTTGTATTTCTGAGAAATGGCAGAGGGAGTCATTCCCATTTGTGCAGCGATTTCCTTGGCCTTAAAGCCATTGAGAAGCAGCATGTTGATAATAACTCTTTCTTGACGGTTCAACGATGCATGGTCACAAATATCCTGAACCATGCTGTTAAACTGCAAGCGCAAGTCACTGGTGACGTCGAACGATTGCAGGTAATCCTCGAACGTGATACTGCCATATTCCTTCTGATACCATTTCAGCGCGTCCAGTACCACAAAACGGAATCCGTTGATGAACCATGTCTTGAAACTTACGTTAGGATTATGGTCCTCCAGTGGCTTCCAGTCATGCTCCATCAGGTAGATGGCATATTGATGGGCCAGCGACAGGAAGTCCAAGTTCTCCTTCTCACTGAGGTGATATTTCTGGTCGAATATATGATACCCTATCTGGCAATACCCATAGAAATACTCATGGATAATTGCTGCATTCCCCCTTCTGAAGCCATTAATGATCTCACTTTCTGTCAACTTTTTCTGTCGCATAAGTCCATATTTTTTGCGAAGTTAAAAAAAATTAGTGTCCTCACTTAATTTTTTCTCGAAATCTTCTTTAAAGAGATAAAAAGACAATTATTCACTCATTAAATGTTTAAGATTATGAAAAAGCAAGAAAAGACAAAGAGAGTATTCAACTTGATTATTGTTGACGAAAGTGGATCCATGAGTGTTATCCGTAAACAGGCCTTTGCAGGCATGAACGAAACCCTCCAGACAGTGCGCCAAATGAAAGAGAAGTACCCAGATCAAGAGCAGTACGTTACACTAGTCACCTTCGACAGTGAACACACTAAGTGGCACTATGACAACCTCCCAGCTACAAAGACCAAAGACTTGAAGTGGGGTGCCTATCGTCCTAATGCAGCTACGCCTCTCTATGACGCCATGGGGAAGGCCATCTCGAAAGTAAATGCCCAGATAGCAGAGGGCGACAATGTGTTGGTGACAGTCATCACCGATGGCTACGAGAACTGCTCTGAGGAGTGGACGTTGAAGATGATTCGTACGATGATTGAGAAACTCAAGAAACAGAATTGGACCTTTACCCTTATCGGCACCGACAATCTGGACGTTGAATCTATGGCCCATTCTTTTGCTATTACAGAGCATTTGAAATTCTCTCAAGACGAAGCAGGCACTAAAGCCATGTTTGCACGTGAGCGTCGCAGTCGTGAACGATTCAATTATTGTTTGTATGATAACATTGAGATGCCCACAGGCTCGTTCTTCAATGAGGACTAATGGTGTAAAATAAATCATCATTTAATGTATTTATCACAAATTCTTCTTATCTTGTACCGTAATTTTTAAGTGGTTATGTTAGGAGCAATTATTGGAGATATTGTAGGCAGCCGTTGGGAGTTTAATCCTACCAATGATTATAACTTTGAATGGCTTTCAAAGGAAAATGGCTACACAGACGATACCATCTGTACGGTGGCAGTAGCAGATGCACTGCTGAAAGGTCGTGGCTATGGTGAGAGCATTCATGCCTGGTGCCAGCGCTATCCGCATCCCATGGGAGGCTATGGAGGCAGATTTTCCCAGTGGGTCGGTAGTGATAATCCCCAGCCATACAATAGCTATGGCAATGGCGCAGCCATGCGAGTCAGCCCTGTGGCCTATTGGTATGATGATGAAAACCAGGTACTAGATGCTGCAGCAGCAACGGCCATGCCTTCTCATAACCATCAAGAAGGGATTAAGGGAGCACAGACTGTAGCATTGGCCATCTATAAGGCTCTAAGGTTCAAATATCAAGACGCCCCAATGCATATTGATGAAATCCTTCAGGAGTGTGTGCAATTCTCGGGCTATGATATCAATATGCCAAAAGCATCTGTCATAAACAGGTTTGATGAAACCTGTCAAGGCACTGTACCCGTCGCTCTGAAGATTATCAGCATGGCTTCTTGCTTTGAGGATGCTGTTCGATTGGCAGTTAGCCTAGGTGCAGATGCAGACACTTTGGGCGCCATCACGGGTAGTATAGCTGAAGCTATATGGGGAATCCCATTGGGAATGAGGAGATCTATTGAAAAGTATTTGCCAGAGGATATGCTTGAGATTGTTCATCAATTTCATTGTGAGCGTCCACGTTCCTTTAAGCCCCTTATAGACACTTGTTATGCAGGTGATTATTTCAACGATGTAAGCTGGGATATGCTCTATGATTTGGAGGGGAAAGAAACCTACAAGGAATTCATGAATATAACAAAAGATGAGCACGAGCAAAAACGTCGTTTGATGGCAGAAAGAGCTATGGCAAGAGAAAAATGGTGAGCATTGTGGTAATCTTATCTATGGAAAAGTGTCCCCGCTATAGAGGGGACACTCAAAAGAAAACTAACGATATATACCGCAAAATAAAACTGTCATCTGTCATTACTGTCATCAATAATAAAGAAAAAAACCGACTCTCACGAGCCAACCTCTATTAAAAATGGGGACTACTTTCACAAGCAGTCCCCTATCAACACAAACACAAAATAAAACACGACAAAACTATTATAATTACCTATACTTAGGGAGTATAAATCTTTCACCATAATATTCACATACC
>JAEEGL015198890.1_pt1 | contig 17443 bp, 16 predicted proteins | sample 9134231 | NCBI WGS metagenome assembly JAEEGL01 (sample SAMN16246548, study PRJNA631951) | gut metagenome | biome: gut microbiome; feature: rumen; material: fiber-attached | host: Bos | place: Iran: Karaj | collected 2018-10
CAGTATATTCTTTATCCCCGTCGCTCACTATCTGGGGAATATAGAGGTCGCCCGATACTGTCTGACCTGGTACCACTCTTTGAAGGAAAACCGACTTGCCGTCGTCGCAAACCCAGAATCTCAGTTTGCCCACATCAAACAGAACGTTTGCACTGGCGTTCATGGCGAGCATCGCCACGGTTGCAATTAAAAATAAAAATCGTTTCATAAGAAATATTTATTAAATGTTTATATTTTGCGAAATTATAAATCATTGAGGTTGAACCCCAAGGACTTTAACTGGTTTTTTGGCAAACGAGTCTTCTTGACTGCTGGCCTCTTGCTGTTAGTGCTCATTGTTGTGACAATGCGCTTGCGTGTGAGATAGTTCTCACTTGTCTCAATTGTTTCGCCTGTGTTTCGTACAAGCTCGTTAACATCCTTGCCAATGAGGAAGAAATCGTTGTTCTGATAACGAAAAGTGTGTGTTGTGGTTGGTTGAGTCCAGCTTCCTGCCGAAGCAAAAAATTCCAGCGAAATTTCAAGAGTTCCTCTCTTTGTGATGTTAATGGCTGGAGTGATGCTCAGAAATTCGCTTTCTCGTGCAGGGATTGCTTTGTCATATTGCTTGAACAGCTTGAAGGTGCCGTTTTTCAATCCCCAGTAGACGGCAAGTATAGGCTGATTGAAATTATAGACGTAGCCGTCGTTGCGAATTTTCATCTTCTCCTTGTCGCAAGGTGTGGCAATGAGTACGAGGTCGGCAATACCGTCGGCATTCAGGTCGCCAGTGGTGAAAATAGACTCCCATCCTGCGGGAACAATGTCGGCAGCACTTGAGCCACTTGCCTTAAGGCCTTGTGCCTGAGGTTGAGGCAGAATTGCTGCCAGTGCCATTGGCCCTGCTATCAATAAGGTGAAAAATAATATGTATTTTTTCATAATCAAATCACTGTCAAAGAGTTGTCGATTGTGAGTGACCAGGACCACGCTTCGCGCTTAGTCAATGCATAATTGCGTAGCTGATGGGTGTCCTGACTGAATCATTAACCGCTGCGATTATGGATAAATTATTGCTGACCGAGGATGATTCTGTAGACGGCAGTGACATCTCCTGCATTGACTGCACCATCGCCGTTGACGTCGCTGGTAGCGAGGTAGGTTTGGTCACCATTGAGAATGTAGTTGTAGAGCGCCGTTACGTCGGCAGCATTTACCGAACCGTCTTGGTTTACATCACCAGGAATAAAGTCTCCTGCAGTGACCCCAGTTGTTACTAGTTCGCAGTCGAAGTAGGCACCACCAAAGTTTTGCTGCATATACACGGCAATCACATTTTTGCCTATGTGGAATGCCGAAGCGGGAATGCTGAAGCTTTCGTGAGTGTTGGCAAATGTGCTTCCGTAGGGTGTTTCGCACCAGCCTTCTTTGTTGATTACTTCTTGTCCGTTGACATACACTACCATATTGTCGTCGTGCACGCAGTTAAAAGTGAAAGTCGCATCGTTGGCAATCTCGGTCAAGATGAGGGGGAATCGCATCCAGTAGCAGTTATACTCGTCATACCAGAATGAATTATAACGCAACTGGAATCTTGGGCCGTCGGTGTGTCCTGGATTTGCTGTTCCCAAGGGCAGATTGAGCCAATCGCGGTCATTAAAACCAGGGGTATTCCAGCCTTGAGGAGGACTGGGCCAGGTTCCGTTTGAATTGCGGTAGGCGTGTTTTGCCTTCACAGTGTGTGGCGCTCGTTGGCCGTTATAAATCAACCTTGTTTCACCCTCCTTAATGCCGCATTTGGTACAAACACCATCGGAGAACCAGTGCGTTCCATCGGCCGGCACCAATTCGGACTTTTTGGCATTACATTCGCTACATTTTAAGTATCTCTCGCCTTCGGCTCCGCAGGTTGAACTCTTGAAGTCAAATTGAGTCCATTGGCCATGGTTTTGCTCGTTAATCCATATTTCGCTAAGTCGCACGCTGTTATATATACCTGCACCTTGAGTGCATGTAAACTTGAAGTAACGGAACTTGCGCGTGTCGTTTACTGGAATGACAACCTCTGTCAGGTCGACGAGAGGCATGGGGTAATCCTTTTGGGTGTCGATAAGTGTCCAGTTATAGAAGTCGTTAGAGCCCTCGAGTTTCCAGCTGCGAATCATGTATTCATACACATATAAAGCATCCATAGCTGTAACCAGGCTGTATTGTTTCACAGCCACAGGCACGCTGGCTTGCATCACCACATAACAGTTATCGGGAGTAGCCTGGAAGTAAGTGTTGGCATTGTTGTCTAGCACAAATTGGGCAACACAACCATATTGTTCGGGTCCTCCATACTCAACGCTGTAGCCTACACCATTGGCGTCGTAGCGTGTGAATGTAGGATTGGGATTAGGACCTGAACTCTCCAACTTGGGAACAGTAAATCCGTAGTAAAGTGTTACCATTTCTTTGCCGGGATCTTTGTTGGTGGCCATGGCGGTGAGATGTTGGTCTTCATTGGTTCGCATGATTGTGTGGGGGTTGTTCACCTCGTCATTGTTGATATAAAGATGCACTTCACCAGTTCCCGTAGCAGTGACGACACAATGGTCATCAAATGTCTCTACATTAATATCTGGCTTATTACTAGATTGCGACTCCTCTTCAACAAAGGCCTCGGTGACTGTGTAGTAGGAATCCTTTCCCTGGGTGGTGTAAAAACTGTTGGTGCTGGATCTGTAACACAGATAATTCTTTAATGTGCCGTACATCACATAAATGTAGAAACTGCTGTTATCTCGTGTTTCTACTAAGTCGAGAGGGGAATCATTGTAACCACCCAACCACTCGCCGGCATACAAATATTTCTTCGTAGCACGGTTGTAGATCTTGTATCCACTACTGCTGTTTCCTACAAAACACCAGTAGTAAGCATCGTTGTTCTGCGAAGAGGAACTGGCGGCAATATCTGCATTCTCGCCGCCTTCTGAAGCATAAACGAAGCGTCCACCGGTTTTTAAGTAATACCAGTGTATAGGCTTTGTGTCAGGACCGGTGGTTGGCACAAAGGGGAGCGCATATCCCAGTAATGGCATCAACAGTGCCGCAAGCATTAAAATCTTTTTCATAAATATTAATGTATTAAAAATGTTATTTCTTTGTTTTCTAGAAATTTACTACGGTGCATTAAGTCTTAGTCTATTGCTGACCGAGGATAATCTTGTAGACAGCGGTGACATCGGCAGCGTTGATTGAATGGTCGCTATTGACGTCGCTGGTAGCTTCGTATGTGGTGTTGTGATTGAGGATGAAGCTATAGAGAGCCGTCACGTCGGCCGCATTGACCGAGCCGTCGCAATTGACGTCGCCCACCGGATATGTTGACTTTTTGCTCATTATGAGATCGTAGTCGAAATAGGCTCCACCCCAGTTCTGCTGTATAAAGACTGCGACATAGTTGGTGCCTTGCTTAAACGCTGATGCCGGGATGTCAAAACTGTCTTTGGAATTCTCCCAGTTGCAGTCGCTAGGACCTTCGGTCCATCCCTCAACGTTAATTACTTCCTGGCCGTTAACAAAAACCGCCATGTTATCGTCATGTACGCAATTAAAAGTAAACTTGGCGTCAGGGTTGTATTCTTTTAAGTTGAATGAACGAATAAAATAGTAGCAGTTGTATTCACCATACCAGAGGCTGTTATAATGCAAATTAGAGAAAGCCCCGTTGGTATGGCCTAGGCTAGCGGTTGGCATGAGTACTTCTTGCCATTTGGAAAGGTCAAACGCAAAACGTTCGGGCCATCCTGCAGGAGGATCTGGCCACACTGGGTTTTCTTTGTCGCCTAAGTTGTAACCATGACTGCCCCACATGAAATATGGTGTCCGTTGTCCATTGTGTAACAATACGGTATCGTTTTCATTAATATGACAAACGGTGCACACACCATTGGAGTAAGAGTGATTTCCCTCAGGCTGCTTGATTGTCCATTTCATGGCGCCACAGTCACTACAAACCTTGACGCTGTTTCCCGGCTCGCCACATGTGGGCGCTATGTCAACTGTTTCTTCTCCAAAATCGTGAAATCTATAGTTAATCCACACTTCGCTGAGTTGAATGTTTTCAGTAGCTCCTTGTGTTGCCATGAACTTGAAGAATCTAAACTTGCGGTTGTCATCGACATAGAATGAGATTTCCTTCTGATTTTCAAAAGGCATGGGATAATCAATTCTTTCATCAAGGTCAATCCAATTGGTGCAGTCATAGGAACCTTGTAGTTTCCAACTGCGCAGTGAGCGGTTGTTGTACTGCCGAGAATCGTTGGCTGTGATAATTGAGTATTTCGTTACTGCGACATCGGTCGAAGCCTTGAGAATAACATAGCAATTCTGCACTTTGCCAAAAAACTTGGTTGCGGCATTATTGTCAATGAGATTGTTGGATGACTCATTAGACTTTAAACCCTGGCCGCCATCGATGAAACCATAGCCCACTCCATCGCTGTCATAATGTGTCCAATTGGGGTCGCCTGGTATGGGAGCTCCCTCCTTGGCCATTTCAACCGAGAAAATGCCAATCGGATTAGAGTCATAGTCCATATATCTCATAAAACCATACTGGTCTTGGTACATGTTCATGTATAAATACTGATAAATATCCCATTCTGAAATGTAAAAAGACAAGTAGAAATTTGTACCATTTATATCTTGATAGTAGGTGTAGGCATAACTGTCGTCATAGAGTAATGATTCTTGTTGAAGATAACATTTTGTTCCCTTATTATAAAGTCTATATCCTTCATTGGGAACATCAACAAAACACCACAAAAACATATCATTATTGGCATCCCCCGAATCTTTAAACACAATCTCTAAACGGTCGTTAGCCGCACAATATAAGCCTTCGGTCTTGAGGAAATACCAGTAGTTGTTTGAAAGATTAGGGTCACTTGTTGGGATAAACGGCAATGCTTGAGCAGAAACGCACCCCGTCAACAAGAAGAATGATAGTAAAAGTTTTTTCATATTAAATTATTCAGATTAAATTATAAATATAAAATTCAATTTTAAAATTTAAATTTATTTTAAATACAAAATTACAATAAGAAATAGAATTAAAATAAAATATTATTGATAAACTAGTTGCATTTTACAAAAGTGCAACCAAAAAGACAAAAGTGCAACCGTTTTTTTACAAAAGTGCAACCGGAACAGCAGTTAAAAAGTCGATTTCTTGCATGAAAAGATGAAAACGACTAATTTTGCAACATGGAACATCTGTATTATATTCTCGATGCCTTCTTGGCACCAGGCATTTTGATTGGGCTGGCAGTGTGTCTGTTCTTCTTGTACATTCCGCCCAAGGCAGTGCTTCGCAATTATCGTGTGGCGCGATATGTTATGGGTGGTGCTTACCTTTTCTATGCCGTGTGCATCTACCTCGAGTATCATGTGTTTGATGTTGACGGAAACTTGGCTGTGTCAAAGCCCATAATCCTGTTCATTGCGTGTTTTCAGGCCTTTCTGTTCACCTATACAATGATAACGCTCATTCGCCTGAATTACTTGACTTTAGCCAAGGTCCTTGCCGAGTTTGCGTTGATAGTAATCATATCGGTTGCACTGTTTGTCACTCATTTGTGTTATCATGGTGCAGTGGCTCAGTGGTCGTTCTGGATATTTGTGGTGTTCTACATGGCTCTACTTGTGCGGTATGTGCTAATGTTCAACAAGGAGTATAAGCGTTATGAGAGCAAGATGGACGAATATTATAGCGATGAGGACACACGCCGTCTTTACTGGGTGAAGCGTTCGTTCTATATTTCACTCGCGGTAGGTGTGCTGGCATTGCTTTACGCTCTTGTTCCTACGGCAGCTGTGGGAATGGTGTTTATGGCGATAGTGGTAGTCTTTTATGCTGCATTTGGCATTAGATTTGTCAACTATGTGCTGCATTTTCAGTCGATTGAGGCCGCTATTGCCCCTCATGAGGACGTTGGCGATGAGCTGTTGGGAGTGGATGATGAGTTGATGCAACGCATCGAAGATATTATGGAACATGATAAGCTGTACCGCAAGAGCGATCTCTCGGTAGCTGACCTCGCCGAACGTCTTAACGAGCGCAGCCGCACGATTTCGTTGGTGATAAGTACGAGCCGACAGATGAATTTCAAGAGCTATATCAACGAGTATAGGGTGACAGAGGCGAAGCGTCTGATTGATGAAGACAAGAGCAACCGTCGCACCATCGATGCCATTGCCAGCGAAGCTGGATTTGCCAACCGCAGCTCGTTCTATCGCGTCTTCAAGCGCTCACAGGGAGTCTCTCCCTCTGATTACCGCCTTTCAAAAAACTGATTTCTGATTACTGTTTCTCTTCCCCCTTTGTCGCGGTGAGATTGTTGTCTTTCATCCTTGTGATGTACTGCTGGATAATGGCCTCGATTTGGCGTTGCATTAAGGGTAGTTGCCTGAACTGACTCTTCCTTGCTATAAGATTGTTCTTGAGCGAGAAATCCTTCTTGAACTCAAAGATGCCGTATAGCTTGTTGGAGCGATACTCAATCATCAGGTCGTCAAGGTAGTACATCGAAGCTCCATTCCTGTCGTTGAAAACGAAATTCACATAGTCGGGACTGGTGTCAAAGACATTTTTGCCAAAAGAGAAGAACGGCTTCTGATAGTTGAGCATCGCCAGCAGGGTGGGTGTTATGTCGGTTTGCTGCATCAGTCGTGTGGAGTCGCACTTGGCAGGCAATTGGCCTCCCGGAGTGTAGAAGAAGATAGGAATAAGGAATCGTCCCATCTCGTTGTTGTAGTCGGCTCTGTGGCTCACGCCGCAATGGTCAGCCGTGAAGATGAAAATGGTGTTGTTGAACCAAGGCTGGTTTTTCACCTTCTCAAAATACTGCCTGATGGCGTAGTCGGCATAGCTGATGGAACGGTGCATGGGAATCTCCCCTCGAGTGAAGCGGTTCTTGTGCTCGTCGGGGATGGGGAACGGCTCGTGGCTCGACGCAGTGAAGACTGTGAAGAAGAACGGCTTGCCGTTGCGGGCAATTTTGTTAGTCTGGTCGGCAAAATACTTCAGATAAGGCTCGTCGTAGATTGCCCAAGTGCCGTCGAAATCGTCTTTGTCAGGATATTCATCCATGCCGTAATAGCTCTCGAAACCAATAGAGTTGGTGAAACCTTTGAAGCCCAGAGTGGTGTTAGGGGCTCCATGGAAAAATGCTGTGGTGTAGCCTTCGGCTTTAAGCATCTCGGGCAGACCTTGCAGTGTGTTGTTGGAGTAGAAGAAATAGCAGTAAGGGTCGATGTAGCGCGGAATTCCTGCAAATGCGGCAGGCATACAGTCGACCGAGCGAATGCCGTTGGCAAAGGAGTACTCAAAGCTATAGCTCATATTCAGCAGCGAGTCAAGGAAAGGCGTGTAGCCATGGAACTTGCCACCGTCGCGCTTCTTGTTGAAAAAGCCGGTATACTCCATTGAGAAACTTTCCATGAGAAACACCACAACGTTTAGCTTTTGCATCTCACCACCGTTGGGATGCTCGTTCCTGATGGGGTTGAAAATGCCATCGAGCTGCTCTTTCTTGAAGAACTGAGGATCTTTGTAGCCTGTTTTGTGTGCTGTGGTAATGAGCGTGAAAGGTGTGTTGAGGACTATTGCTGCCTCGATGGGCTTCTTGCAGTAGATGTCGGCCGAGTCTTGCCTGAGCGGATGCATCTTAAATCCTAAACCGCCCCTCATGCCGCCCACTGCGAGTAGCACGGCAATCAGGAAAATGACGCTGTGAATGGGGTAGTAGACTTTTCCTTTTGGGAAATCGCCTTTTTCTCGGTTCTTCTTTATTGGGTTGTAATAGAGGAAGATAATGGCTAGAATCAAAGCAATGCCAAATAGCCATGCTTTCCAATAGCCTGTGATGCTGTTGAGGAAAATAGTGCCGAGATTGCTCTCACCTCCAAACTCAGAAAAGATTGTTGATGTTGTCCGTCGTCCACCGAATTCAAAGTAGACGATGTCGGCAACGTTGACAGCAATTCCGAGAACGTTGATTATGATGAATAGGATTTTTACAAAGCGTTGATATTTAACGGTGTGCCGCTTCTTGATAGGGATGAATTGCAAGATGATGCAGAGGATGTTGAGATAGCACAATGCGCTGATGTCAAAGCGCAGTCCTCCCACCGACATGGTCATCATGTCGCTGAAGGTTACATCTTGGAAGCTGTTGATGTTCATGTAATAGAAGAACCATCTCGACAGCATGTATACGGTCATCAAAATCAGGAAATTGACGGCCATGATGAATCCTGGTTGCAGTCTTAACTGTTCAAAAAGCTTTTTCATTTTCGCTAAATCCTTGTTTTTAGAACTGCAAAATTAATAATTAATTTAATTAATATAATTGTATTGGTCAAAAAGTTTAGTTTAGTTGCCTTTATGGGAATATTTTCACTAAAAGTATGAGGTTTTGTCGCATATTATTACTAATTTTGCGCCGCCGTAAACAAAATTGGTTATGACAAGAGATAAGTTTAAATTGCTCGCAGGACCTTGTGTTATTGAGTCGGAGGACAATGTCCTTCACTTGGCCGAGGCATTGAAGAAGGTGACTGAAAAGTTTGATATAGACTTCTTTTTCAAGGCGTCGTGGGATAAAGCGAACCGAACCAAAGCCACCAACTATCGCGGGCCTGGCCTGGAGGAGGGACTTCGCATCCTGGAGAAGGCAAAGAATGAGGTAGGCGTGAAGATTGTCACCGACATTCATGAACCTTATCAGGCCAAACCAGTGTCGCAGGTTGCCGATATCATTCAGATACCTGCATTCCTGTGCCGTCAGACCGACTTGTTGAAAGCAGCCGCCGAAACCGGAAAGATGGTAAACATCAAGAAAGCTCAGTTCTCCAGCCCTGAAGAGATGGGAAATGTGGTGAGCAAGATGGAGTATTTCGGCTGCAAGAATTTCATGCTATGTGAACGCGGCAACTGCTTCGGCTATAACAACCTTGTGGTGGACATGGCCGGTCTGGTGCGGCTGGCTCGTTTAGGCTATCCTGTCCTCTTCGATGCTACACACAGCGTTCAGATTAGCGGCGGCGGCTTCAATTACGGCAACAGCGGCAAGAGCGAGTTTGTTCCTTATCTGGCAAAGGCAGCGGTTGCCACTGGCGTACTATCGGGTCTGTTTATGGAAGTGCATGATGATCCTTCGGTTGCGCTGTGCGACGGCAGCTGCATGCTTCGTCTCGCCGATTTGGAGAAGCTCCTGAGCCAGATAATGAGAATCCGTGAAATAACTTTGGAATAATTTTTCATCCGAAAGATGCTGATACTCAAGAGAATTGTTCATAACACAATTTGGGGTGGCCCAAAGATTAGCCGTTTGGCAGGTGTCGATGGCGACAAAATTGGTCACCTCTATTCGCTGTATTGCCGCAAAGGTGTCTCTAATGAGATTCTAAACGGCGAGTGGCGGGGGAAATGTCTCAATGACGTGTTTGAATTTTTCAAAGAAGAGTTTCGGATGTCGCAATATGAATATTTTCCACTGACACTTGCCTTGACCGAGGCACAGGAGAACCTTAGCATTCAGGTTCATCCCAACGATGAAATGGCTAATGAACTTGAGAGTAAGGCTCGAGGCAAGCGCGAGTCATGGTATTTCATTGATGCCCCCATGTCGGGAACCATCATCAATGGCTGCACTTGTGTTGACAAAGAGCAGGAGGCACAGATGATAGAACATGGTCAGTTCATGGAAATGGCCGACACCCTTGCTGTCAAGGTGGGTGACTATGTGTTTGTTGAGCCAGGCACTCTGCATGCCATCACTGCTGGCAGTCTGGTCTTTGAGATTGAGGAGGGTGCCGACTTCACTTACCGTTTCTATGACTATGACCGCCTCGATGCTCAGGGCAACAAGCGTGAGCTCCATGTGGAGAAGGCCACAAGTGCGCTTGATATACACCTTAAATCGGTGGCTAAGAGTTACAACTGTGACGAAATAAAAGAAAAAACTTATATTACTAAACTAATAGATAATACCGAATCATATAGGAACGAAAGCGACACTCTTGAGTGCTTTACCTTTGTGAAAGGTGCCCTAGACTGCGACAACATGGCTGTAGCTCCAGGGTCGACTATACTGCTGTGGCCAGGCGAGAGCCTTGACACCTGCAGGGTTAAGCTGGCTTTTGTTTCTAGAATGCGGGAGGACTGCTTATGATATATTCACCATCATTAATGTGTACAAGTCTTGATGACCTGAAAGGCGAGGTGCAGAAGTTGGAAGCTGCCGGTGCCACAAGGTTACATCTCGATATAATGGACGGACAATATGTTCCTAATTTTGCCATGGGTCTTGGCGACGTGAAATCGGTGTGTCAAAACACCAAACTTGAAACCGAACTCCACATGATGATTATGGAACCGGGAAAATATATTAAGATGTTTATAAATGCCGGAGTTGACATTTTATATATTCATCCCGATGCCGCACGTAACCCTATCGAGGTAATCCAAATCATCAGGGCAGAAGGTAAAAAGCCTGGTATCGTCATCAATCCCGAAACCACAGTCGAGAGTCTTCAGGCATTCTATGACCTGGTTGACTGTGTGCTTGTGATGGGTGTGAAGCCTGGCTATGTAGGGCACATGTATCTCCCTTATGTTGATAAGAAGATTGATAAACTGATTGAAATCAAAGAGAAATACAACATTGAGGTCATCATGGACGGCGCTTGCACAATTGAGAGAATGAAGCGCTGGACAAAGCAAGGTGTTGACGGCTTTGTACTCGGTACATCGTCGCTCTTCGGTCACCCTGGCACCTATAAGGAAATCATCGACAACATCAAGCACGAATGCGGTGAATAACATTAAATGCGTCCGATACCCAAACACTATGAGCAACACAATCAAATTATTGGTAATGGACGTTGACGGCACCCTCACCGACGGTAAAATCAACATGGGTCCTGACGGTGAGCTTTTCAAGTCGTTCAATATCAAGGACGGATATGCCATCAACGAGATGCTTCCTGAGCATGGCATCGTGCCGGCAATTATCACCGGCCGCACATCGAAGATTGTGGAGAACCGTGCCCGAGAGTTGCACATTACTGAGCTGCACCAAGGAAAGCATGACAAACTTGACACGCTGAAAGCGCTGATGAGCAAATATGGCTGCACACGAGAGAATGTCGCCTACATAGGTGATGACATCCTTGACATTGTGTGCATGAAGGAGTGTGGTGTGGTTGGTTGTCCTGCCGATGCTTGCGAGCAGGTTAAGTCACTGGCACACTTTATCAGCACCGCCAAAGGTGGCGATGGTGCCGTGCGCGAGTTTGTGGAGTATGTGATTAGTCTCTGAGAAAACCCCGTTACTTAATGTGATAGGCTAGGGCGGCACCCAAAGCGGTGCAGTACTCGGCATGTGCCGGTATGTGGAACTTGACACCATAGATTTCCTCAATGCGCGGGAATACAACGTTGCATTGCGGCAGTCGTGTGAGATTTCCAATAAGAACGAAATCGCGCACACCGGTGTTGAGCTTTGAGAGTACGGCAGCCGATCCTATTGATTCAAGAACCATGCAAATAATGCCCAGGGCAACGTCGTTGTCGCTGGGAGTATTGCCGCGTACCTTTCCAAACAACGAAGCCGTTGCGTGCAAGGGCAGTCCTTCGAGGTCGGTTTTGCAGATATCCTTAATCTGCAGATTAATCTTGGTTATGTCGCCAGTGTCGGCGAGTTCAATTACGTCGCTGATGCGGTCGGTTTTCAGTAAGAGGTGAGCGAGTCCCATTAACGTGCCGCCCCCGAGTCCTATACCGCCCAGATGCCTGATTTGGTCACCGTCGACGCTTACAAGTGTTGTACCGGTACCCATCGACACCACGGTGAGCTGGTCGAGTCCGCTGTCAAACCGTGCCCCCAGTCCGTCGGCCTGAAATTCGTCGGCTTTGCTAGTTGGTAATCCGTAGATTGGCGTAGTCACCCCCGAGCTTCCCACACCTGTGAGCATTACGTGCTCAATATCGGCAAGAGTGATGCCGTTGTCGTAGATGTACTTGCCAAATGCTCCGAACAAAGAGGTTATTGGGTCGGCCGCTGTGATAAACATTGGCGACAGAATCTGCTTGTCGTTCAGACCCACGATTTTAGTGGTGCTTCCGCCCACGTCAATACCTATTACTAATCCCATAATTATAGCATTCAGTTAAAAACGTTCCAAAATTAGTGCAAGTTGAGAGAAAAACCAAATTAATTTGAGTTTTTCCGCAATGCAGCCTATTTTATTCAAATTTAGCATGAAATTAAGTAATGACACAAAATATTTTCACTAAATTTGCAAAATACAAACAGACACCTTATGAAAAAGATTATTTCAAATGATATCGTGACATTGCGCTCGCTTGAGCCTACCGATCTCGACGTATTATACAAGTGGGAAAATGACACATGGCTGTGGACTGTGAGCAACATCATGTCGCCATCGCCCAAGAGTTACCTGTGGCAATACCTGCAGAACTATGACAGCGACATCTACAATAGTCGTCAGTTGAGACTAATGATTACGTTGACCGATACAGGTGAACCGGTGGGAACCGTCGACCTTACCAACTTTGATCCGTTCAACAACCGTGCCGAGTTAGGCATCCTTGTTGACAAGGAGTATTCAGGCAAGGGATTAGGAAGCGAGGCACTGAAACTGATTGTGGGTTATGTGCGCGACTACTTGGGCCTGTTCCAACTCTATGCATTGATACCAGTTGATAACACTGCCTGCGCAACACTGTTTAAGAATCACGGTTTTGTCACGAGCGGACTGCTCAAGAAATGGATAAACCACGGCACCGAAGTGCACGATGTTGAAATCATGCAACTGGTGTTCTAAGAAAGAGTGATGTGGTTCCTCTTTGAGGTTTCTTGTAGCTTGCCTATCAGTTGAGTGAGATGTCGTCGGGCCAAGTTTTCCATAGCCTGTATTGATCACCGAAAAGAGCAACAGCCTGCTGCCAGATTTCTTCACCGTCAGGGTTCATGGCCAACTCAGCAGTGATGCTTTTGAGCACAGCCCAGTCATGTCGCTTAACCTCGGCATCAAGTTGCCCCACACTCCATCCGCTGTATCCGACCATAAATTTCACTTTGCCGTTGATTGGCTCTCCGCTGGCAAGATATAACTTCATGATTTCAAAATCACCTCCAAAAAACAGTCCCGGAGCTACTTGTACACTGTCAGGGATGACGTCAGTACCGAGGGTGTGGATGAAAAACAGCATTTGGGTTCCTACTGGTCCTCCCAGATAGAGAGGCACATCTTCGCTACATTCAATTTCAGGAATCACCTCATTGAGCAGGAATCGGGTGGGTTTATTGACAATCACTCCCATCGAACCATCTTCATTGTCGTGGTCGACAAGAATGGTGACGCTGCGCTTGAAGCACAAGTCTTCAACCGTGGGCTTAGCCACAAGCAAAGAGCCGCGTGACGGTTCAGGTTGTGTGTCAAACAAATTGAATATGTCGAGGTTTAAATCATCCATTTCAATGGCAAAAATAAATAATAATTGCAATTAATGCAAGATTTTTTTAATCATATCAAGAAAAAGCACTACCTTTACACGGCTAAATAATGTAACACACATGAAAGTACTGAAATTTGGAGGGACATCGGTAGGAACCGTTGAGGCTTTACGCAATGTGAAATACATCGTTGAGCACCAGGATGAACAAGTAGTGGTTGTGGTGTCGGCGCTTGGCGGACTCACCGACACGCTTATCAAGGCGGCAAACATGGCTGCAAAAAACGACATTGGTGCTTATCGTGTCGTGCAGGATATTACTGCACGTCACAACGAGATTATGAATCAGCTCATTACCGGAGATCAGATTGACGATGCCCTGAACCGTGTGAGAGCAATGTTCTATGAACTGAGCAATGCCTATACCGACATCTCCCGCAACGAGGAACTCACTGAAGATGACCTTGAGGAGGTGGTAAGCTATGGCGAACGTCTGTCATCGCTTATTATCAGCCAGATAATTGATAATGCTACTTATTTCAATTCCCTCGAAATAATACGCAGCAACAATCATGAGTGTGACATAGAAGCCACTAATGCCAATATTGAAAAGACCCTTGGTAACTTCAAGGGAAAAGTTGCAGTGATGGGAGGATTTATCTCCCGCGACAGCAAGAGCCGTCGCATTTCGAACTTGGGACGTGGAGGCAGTGACTATACGGCAGCCATTGTAGCCAGTGCCCTTAATGCCGATAGCCTTGAAATCTGGACCGACGTTGATGGTTTCATGACCGCCGACCCCAAGAAAGACCCTACAGCGACCGTGATACGTCAGATGACCTATGAGCAGGCCCAGGAAATGTGCGACAAGGGTGCCAAGGTTATCTATGCCCCCACGATAAAGCCCATGGCAGAGAAAAACATCCCTATTTGGGTGAAAAACACATTCAACCGTGGAGCTGTGGGTACACTGATTACAACTTGATATCTCACTATGGCTTATCCCAAATTCATAATCACCCAAGATGGTTTTCTGCGCCTTGGGATGGTGACTTTACACCATCATCTGTTGGAAGCCGGTGACGTTTGTCTAGGTGGCGGTTACTGGACGATAAACCATTTTTCGCAGGAAGTGGAACTTAGCGGCGCTTCGAGCGACTATGGCCCCCCTCAATGGCACCGAATTGCTCATCTTCACTTGCCCGAAGGCTATGAAGGCTACACTTTTGTGTGGAAAAGCGGCGGTCAACACATTCCATTGTCAGAACTAACAAAACATAAACTATGATTCGTTATTTAAATTTTCTGATTTTTTTAGTATGTGGTTTGACTGCTGCCGCACAATCGTCAATCCATCAATACATAACTGTCGTGGCCGAACCCGACCATGCCGACTGGACCTATCACGTTGGTGAGAAAGCACAATTCACGGCCTATGCCATCAAGGAAAATGTGCGAATGACCGATGTTGAGATAACCTATAGCTATGGTCCTGACAAACTGGATGCAGTTGCCACAAAAACCGTGAAGACTGGCAGTGACGGCCAGGCGCATTTCACCATTCCAGGAGCCAAGGCTCCCGGTTTTACGAGTGTTCGTGTCAATGTGAGTTATGAAGGAAAGACTTACAGTTCGATGACAAACATCGCTTTCGATCCTTATAACATCAAGCCCACGACGACTATGCCTGCCGACTTTGAAGAATTCTGGAAGGAATCGATGGAGACAGCATCGCAGGTGCCCATGTCGCCGACACTCCGTTACAGCGAGAAGGAGAGCAATGACAGGGTGGACGTGTACTATCTGCGGATGCAATCATATAAGAAGGGTAACTATGTGTATGGTGTGCTGACAGTTCCTAAGACGCCGGGTAAGAAACCTGCAATATTGCGTTTGCCAGGTGCTGCCGTGCGTTCGTTCAATGGTCCCAATGAACTGGCCTACGAGGGTTTTGTGGTACTTGAAGTTGGCGTTCATGGCATTCCAGTAGACCAATCTCCCGAGATTTACCGTCAGCTTGAGAACGGAGCTCTTGCGGGCTACACCACAATGGGCATTGACAATCGCGACACCTATTATTATAAGCGTTCCATACTTGGATGTGTAAGGGCAGTAGACTACTTGTGCACTCGCGATGATGTTGACACAACTCGCATTGCTACTTATGGCGGAAGTCAGGGCGGTATGCTCTCGATAATGACTGCAGCCTTGAGCCCGCATGTGAGTGCGCTGTTTTCCTATTTCCCGGCCTTCTGCGACTTAACGGGATATTACAACGGCCGTGGAGCAGGTTGGCCGCATTTGTTCCGCAATCCCAATGAACCCAACATTCAGGCGCGAATGGATGTGTCTCGCTATTACGATACCGTTAACTTTGCCCGTCTGCTTCGTGTCCCCGGTTTCTACGCCTGGGGCTTCAACGATCCTGCTTGCTGCCCGACATCAACTTTCAGTGCATATAATGTGATAACGGCTCCCAAGCAGTTGCAGGTTGGGCGAGACACGGGGCACTGGCTCTATCCCTGGCAAGTGGAGAATGCCATGAAGTGGCTAAAGTCACAGTTTCACATGCCATAAGCCATCAGTCATAAATAGAATTAGTGAAAAGAAAAATCAGATTTCAGAATGCCAGTTCTGAAATCTGATTTTTGTCTTGTGCCTTAGGGTGATGTTACTTCACAAGCACCTTGTGACCGTTCACGATGTAAATGTTAGGCGCCATTTTGTTGACGTCTCCAGCCTTGATGTTGTGAGCAACTCGCATGCCAAGAAGATTGTAAACATCGACGATGTCATTATCAGCAGCGATGTCGGTAATGCTGGTTATCTCGCCTTTTGCCAGGTGGTTAGCTTTCAGAGTAAAATGCTCTTCACCTGGAATGCTGATAAAGCAACGTGTTGCGTAGAAGAATGTATTATCAGCTTCAACAGGGATGAAGTTGGCATCGTCATTGTTAATGGCAACTATGCCGTAAAGTCCCTTGCCTTCGGTCTTAAACGCAGCACCGCCCATGGTCACCTTCACACCTTCGCTGGTGGTTAGTGTAACCTTCGATTCTTTATTTGCTATCAGAGAGTTGGCATGAAAATTCTTAGTGCCGGTCTCGCCTGGATAGTAGAGTATGTAGGGCTTGTTGGCTTCAATGCCTTGTGACTTGCAGTCCTGAAAATTCAGTACGATTTCAGAACCTTGCTGTGTCAAACCTACCAGGCGCTCTAATTTAACGCCTTGTCCAAGAGCTTCGTCAATTTCCTGTTCGGTCATCGAGAAAGGCAGAGAGATGGTATTCCATCCATTGAACATGTAACGGTCAATATTTACGTTGCATACTTGGCCATCATAGCGTTCAACCGATGTGCCGTTATAGGAACTGAGTTTTAACGATTTCTGTGCACAAACGGTGAGTGCGAATGCCGTGAGTGCAATGAAGCAAAACAATTTTTTCATAACCATTTATTTTTATGTTAGTTAAACTCGTAAAAGTAGGATATTTTAGTCAATAGTCTCTTTGAATTTTTTGCGACGGAACACGAAATTGCGCCCAAGGTATTTCTCGCGAACCACAGGATTCTCGGCAAGTTCCTCGCTGGTTCCCTGGAAAAGGATTTTACCCTCAAAGAGCAGGTAAGCACGGTCGGTGATACTCAAAGTCTCGGGCGCATTGTGGTCGGTGATAAGGATACCGATGTTCTTGTGCTTGAGGCTATAGACTATGCTTTGGATGTCCTCGACAGCAATGGGGTCAACACCGGCGAACGGCTCATCGAGCATTATGAATCGTGGGTTGATGGCAAGACATCTTGCAATCTCGGTGCGTCGGCGCTCTCCACCACTGAGTCTGTCGCCCAGGTTCTTGCGTACTTTCTCAAGATGAAACTCCGAAATGAGTTCTTCGAGTTTGTCGCGTTGATATTCGGGGGTTGTGTCGGTCA
>JAEEGL015473935.1_pt1 | contig 17443 bp, 16 predicted proteins | sample 9134231 | NCBI WGS metagenome assembly JAEEGL01 (sample SAMN16246548, study PRJNA631951) | gut metagenome | biome: gut microbiome; feature: rumen; material: fiber-attached | host: Bos | place: Iran: Karaj | collected 2018-10
AGTATTACAAATATAGCATTTTTATGGGAAACATCGACGAGAAAACCATTTCTCTCCTTCTGGAGAAAATAGATACCATCAAATCCGAGCTTTCTGCCCTTGAGGACGAGGTCAAGGCATTGTTTGCCGCAGAGGAAGTCGCCTCTGCCGAAGAACAGGCCGACGTTCCGGTCCCTGAGCCTGTCGAAGAGACTGCAGAAGAGCCTGCTGAGGAACCGACCGACGTTCCGGTTCCTGAACTTGCCGAAGAACCGGCCGAGGAACCAGTCCCTGAGCTTGTCGAAGGGCCGGAACCCGTTGAAGAGCCGATCGAGGATACCCCGCTCGACATTACCATCTCTGATATCGAGATGCCCGTCCCCCCTGTGATAGAGCCTGCTGATGAACCTTCCGGCGATGAGCTACCTGCTGAAGAAGAGGCCATCGCAGCTGACATAATCGATGACTTCCCCGACGTTACTCCGGTCCCCGAGCCTGTCGAAATGCCTGAGGTAAGGAAAGCCATCTTAGATACTGCCAAGGCGGATACCGCTCTCATGGACGTGATGGCCGAAAAGCAGGCTTGGAGGACTGACAGACCTGGAATGCCTGTCAAGAACATAATCAGCGGCATTTCACTTAATGACAGGGTCTTGCTGATAAACGTGCTTTTCCGTGAGGATCCGATGCTCTTCCAGGATACCATAACTAAGTTGAATGCCATGGGCTCCCTGAATGAGGCGCTCGATTACATCTCCGGGAACTTCCCCGAGTGGGATATGAATTCCGAGCCGGTTTACAGACTTATGATGGCCGTCCGCCGGAAGCTGAATTAATAATGGCATGCCTGGAATCCTTTACATAGTACCGACCCCTGTCGGAAATCTGGATGACATGACTTTCAGGGCTGTCCAGGTCCTGAAGGAAGCCGATCTCATCCTGGCGGAGGACACCAGGACAAGCAGTGTGCTTTTGCACAGATATGATATTCATGGCAAACTTCAGTCCCATCATAAGTTCAACGAGCATCAGACTGCGGAACTCATCAAGGACAGGATCCTTGCGGGTCTGAATGTGGCCCTCATAAGTGATGCCGGGACCCCGGGGATTTCAGACCCTGGTTTCCTTCTCGTTCGGACCTGTGCTGAAGAAGGGATCGAGGTTCAGACACTCCCAGGGGCGACAGCATGTATCCCGGCTTTAGTCTCATCCGGTCTTCCTTGCGACAGGTTTTGTTTCGAAGGTTTCCTCCCGGTCAAAAAGGGGCGTCAGACTATGTTGAAGGAACTGTCCTCAGAGACCAGGACAATGGTTTTCTACGAGTCTCCTTACCGTCTGGTCAAGACCCTGGAACAGTTCGGAGAGTATTTCGGGAAAGACCGTCGTTGCTCCGTTGCAAGGGAGATTTCCAAGGTTCATGAAGAACACAGGAGGGGGACCTTGGAGGAGGTCACAGCCTGGTTCAAGGATCATGAACCCCGCGGTGAAATCGTGATCGTCGTGGCCGGTGCCCCGGCTGAGAAGAAGAAACACAAAGACACTGAAGAATAGGATAGATAACCTTAACTAAACTTAACTTAACTAAACTAAACTAAACATGAAAACTTTCTGGAAGGACGGAAGACCGTCCGCTTCATTTGTCGTCGGGGCTGTCGCCCTGCTTTTCCTCATCATCGGCTATCAGTCTGCGCTGTTCATCCGGAAGGCCTCGGTCGCCCGGATCGTGGCCAATCATGACCATCCGGACACGGTGTATGTTTATTATGATTCCGTTACTTCGGAACGAAGTGACAGGGGGAGTCTGAGGGGAACGCCCCTCAGTCCCCCTAGGGGGCGCAGGGGGGTGGAAGAAAGAAGTCGGGAGGAGAAATCCTCCCGACTAAGTTCGGACGGCCGGCCGTCGGAAAAAGTGCGAAAGAATGGTCATTCAACTGATCTGAAGTACCGTCAGGCAGCAGATGAAATTCGGTGGGCGAACACTCCCAGGCGATATGAGAATTTCCGCTTCGATCCCAACACGGCGAGCATCGACGACCTCATGCGTCTTGGGTTCAGCCAGAAGCAGGCGCAATCCATAGACAATTATCGCAAGAAGGGTGGCAGGTTCCGCCGCAAGGCAGATTTCGCGAAGTCGTTCGTCGTTGCGGACTCCGTGTTCAGGCGTCTTGAGGAATATATTGACATTCCCAAGATCGACATCAACAAGGCTGATTCTGCTGTCTTCGAGACCCTCCCTGGGATCGGTAAGTACTTCGCCTCAAAGATGGTGAGCTACAGGGAAGAGTTGGGAGGATATTCCTATCCGGAGCAGTTGATGGACATCAGGCATTTCGACAAGGAGAAGTTCGATGGACTGAAGGATCTGATAACAGTCGGAAGCTCAGTATCTTATCCTCTCTGGAACCTAACGGAGGAAGAGCTGACAAGACATCCTTACATCGGAAAAGCGGCTGCCCACGGAATAGTCCTGTTCAGGAATAACAGCCCGGTTGCCGACTGGGCCGTTGAGAACCTCGTCCGGAACGGAATCCTGGACAATGAAAAAGGGGAGAAACTGGCCCGCTGCCGGATTTCTCCCCCTGATAAGTGATTTGATCCGTACTAGTCCTTGACGTTCTTCAGGGCCTCACGGATCTTGGCTTCAATCTCTTCGCAGAGTTCGGGATTGTCGCGAAGGAGCTGCTTGGTGGCCTCACGGCCCTGGGCGAGTTTCTGGTCATTGTAGCTGAACCAGGAACCGCTCTTGCCGATGACTCCGTACTCCACTCCGAGATCTACTATCTCACCGACCTTGGATATTCCTTCACCGAATACGATGTCAAACTCGGCCTTCTTGAAAGGCGGGGCCATCTTGTTCTTAACGACCTTCACCCGGGTCCTGTTGCCGAGGGCTTCCTCGCCGTCCTTGAGCTGGGTTGTCCTGCGGACGTCGATCCTGACTGAAGCGTAGAACTTGAGCGCGTTTCCTCCGGTAGTGGTCTCGGGATTGCCGAACATTATGCCGATCTTCTCTCGAAGTTGGTTGATGAAGATGCAGCAGGTGTTGGTCTTTGAGATGTTGGCTGTCAGTTTCCTGAGGGCCTGGCTCATCAGCCTTGCCTGGAGACCGACCTTGTTGTCTCCCATTTCTCCTTCGATCTCAGCCTTAGGAGTAAGAGCTGCGACAGAGTCGATTACCACGATGTCAACGGCTCCGGAGCGGATGAGATTGTCAGCAATCTCCAGTGCCTGCTCTCCATTGTCCGGTTGTGAAATCAAAAGTGTTTCCAGGTTCACGCCAAGGGCCTTGGCATAAGTCCTGTCAAATGCGTGCTCGGCATCGATCATTGCTGCGATGCCTCCGGTCTTCTGGGCCTCGGCAATCGCATGGATCGCCAGGGTGGTCTTTCCACTGGACTCGGGTCCGTAGATCTCTACGATCCTTCCTCTTGGATAGCCTCCGATTCCGAGAGCATGATCAAGCGCTACGGAACCGCTTGGAATGACCTGCACGTCCCATTGTGGCTGTTCTCCCAGCTTCATGATCGTCCCTTTCCCATAATCTTTCTCAATCTTGTCGATCGTGGCCTGCAGCGCCTTCAGTTTAGCGGCGTTGATGTCTGCGGCCTTTGCTTCTACCTCTTTTGCCATAATGTTGTAATGTTAGTCTAACAAAGATATTAAATTAACCTTAAAACTGACATTATTTTTCATTAAATTTGTAATCATTATTGATCACTTTGGAGATGCGTGAAACACTGCTTGGAAAGACTCCGGGAGAATTAAAGGAAGCGGCCTTGAAGGTTGGCCTGCCTGCCTATGCAGGCAAGCAACTTGCGGAGTGGATGTATGGTAGGAAGGTCGGGGATATAGACCTCATGACAAACATCTCCAAAGCGGGCCGGGAGAAGTTGAAGGAAGAGTTCGATCTAGGTCTGGTGATGCCTTCCGCCTGCCAGGAATCAGTTGACGGGACCAGGAAATATCTGTTCCCCTTGGATGAGGGTAACGCCGTCGAAGCAGTGATGATTCCCGATGACGACAGGAAGACCTTGTGTGTTTCTTCCCAGGCTGGATGCAAGATGGCTTGCAGGTTCTGCATGACCGGTCGCCAGGGTTTTCATGGCCAACTCAGCCCTGCAATGATCCTTTCGCAGTTCCTTGCGATCGAAGAAGCCCATGATTTGACCAATGCAGTCTTCATGGGTATGGGAGAGCCTCTGGACAATCTGGATAATGTCCTTCGGACGATCGAGGTCCTAACTTCAGACTGGGGGTTCGGATGGAGCCCCAAGAGGATAACCCTTTCTACTATCGGAGTACTGCCGAATCTCAGGAAATTCCTGGATTCGACCCGCTGTCATCTGGCGGTAAGCCTCCACAGTCCGTTCCCGGAAGAAAGGGCAGGACTGATGCCAGTACAGAAGGCTTGGCCTGTCAATGATGTGATAGAGCTCCTTCATGAATATGATTTCACTGGGCAGCGGAGGGTGAGTTTCGAGTACACCATGTTCTCCGGAATCAATGATGACAAGAGACATGCTGACGCTCTCGTACGTCTGCTTAAAGGACTTGAATGCAGAGTCAACCTCATTCGTTTCCACAGGATTCCAGACGCGCCGTTCGAACCATCCCCCCAGATAGTGATGGAAAAGTTCAGGGACAGGCTCTCGAATCAAGGTATTACTTGTACGATAAGGGCTTCCAGAGGAGAAGACATTATGGCGGCATGCGGAATGCTGGCCGGAGAACACAGGAAAAGACAATGATGAAGACATTGAAATATCTGCTTTTCACAGTGGCCGGTTTGTTCTCGGCCGCCGGGTTGGCGGTTGCCCAGACCAATCATGCCCTTCTGGACGAAATCAATGAAGCCAGGGATTTGAGGGCGTCTGTCATCCGTCATAAGATGGACTCGGTCAGAACCAGGAATCATCGGCCTACTGTAGCCCTGGTCCTGTCAGGTGGAGGTGCAAAGGGTGCGGCCCATGTCGGTGTCATCAGGTATCTTGAGTCAATCGGAATACCGGTGGACATGGTGATGGGTACCAGCATGGGAGGACTTGTCGGAGGCATTTATGCCCTTGGTTATGATGCGGAGCATCTGGATTCCCTCCTCAGGAACATTGACTGGGACCTTGCCCTGTCTGACAGGGTGCCAAGGGATTACCTTGCATATTCCACAATCAAATACAAGGAGAAATATGTCTTGTCCTTTCCATTCTTTTACGACAGGAATGATTTCAAGCAGCAGAAAGAGGATGAGCTCCAGTATCCGCACCGTTCCGAAGACATACATTTCGGAGCCGAGGGAGGAGATGCTTCAAGCCTGGTCCGGGACAACCTGATGGGCAGCCTTCCTTCCGGAATGGTCTATGGCCAGAATGTCGGTAACATATTCAGTGCTATGTCAGTAGGTTACCAGGATGAGATCGACTTCTACAAAGATTTGCCTATTCCGTTCCTCTGCGTTGCCACTGACCTTGTGACCGGAACCGCAAAGATCTGGACAAAGGGGAAACTGATCACTGCGCTGAGGTCGACTATGTCAATCCCCGGCCTTTTCACCCCGGTTAAAGTTGATGGGATGGTCCTGGTTGACGGAGGAATGCGCAACAACTATCCAACCGACCTGGCAAAGAAATGCGGAGCTGACATAGTGATCGGTGTCAACCTTTCGAGTGGTTACAAGGACTATTCTGAGATAAACAACATCGGGGACATAATCGGTACCAGTATTGACATGATGGGACGCCCCTCGTTTGAGAATAACCAGAACATACCCGATGTCAGCATCAAGCCTGATCTCCACGAGTTCACGATGTTGAGTTTCGACACAAAGAGTATCGACACAATCATTGGAAGGGGGTATGAGGCAGCTCTGGAGGTCGCACCCCAGCTGGACTCCCTCAAGAGATTGATCGGTAACAGCGTGGTTCTCCGGCAGAACGAACCAGCCTTTGACATCAGGACCGGCAAGGTACTCGTTTCAGGTGTTGAAATCACAGGAGTAAGCGATAAGGAAAGCGCTTATCTTCAGAACAAGATCAAGGTCAATGCGGGAACGATGATGGGCAGCAACGATATCGAAGATGCTGTTGCCACGATCTTTGCCACCAACGCTTTCGACTATGTCAATTATGAGCTTTTGGGAGACGAGGAACCTTACCGGCTTCGTTTCAATTGCAAGAAGGGTCCGATCAGCAAGGTTGGCATTGGAGCCCGTTTTGACACCGAGGAGGTTGTGGCCGTCCTTGTGAACATAGGCTGGGGAGTGCAGAAGATCCAGGGAGCATCCCTGGATTTTACCGGCAAGGTAGGCGTAAATCCTTTTGCCGGACTGGTTTATTCCTATGTGGCTCCAAGGGGTATGACAGTCAATGCCGCAGCAAGCTACCGCTACACTGACAGGAATACCTTCAGTACCGGAGACAATAACTTCGGCATCAACTTTACAAACATCCGGCAGGAGGTCTATCTTTCCAATATAAAGTGGTCCAAGTTCTTCGTGAAACTCGGAGTCAGGAACGACTATTTCGATATAGGCTCAGTGATGGCAGAGCAGGCGGGATACAAGTCCCTCGACAAAATGCGTAACAACTATCTGTCCCTGTTCGCCAACGGCCGGAACGAATCCCTTGACAACGGGTATATTCCGACCAGGGGTCATTCCATAGGTCTTTCATATTCGTGGCTTTTCGGTGGTTTCCCGACGAGGTTCAACGACCTGCACATACTCCAGTTTGACGCAAAGAGGGTTTTCGGGGGAGAAGAAGTCGCCTTCATTCCGGGTATAAATGTCCGAACCATGCTTGGCAAAGAAGCTCCGATTCCTTTTACCAACACCATGGGAGGCAGTCTGGCCGGAAGGTACCTGGAACAGCAGATGCCTTTCTTCGGCATCAACAATGCCGCGGCCATGTCCAACATCCTTGGAATAGCCAGGGCTGACTTGAGGTTCAAGGTCAGCAGCAACAACTACATCACGGCAATTTACAATTACGCTCTGACAACTGACCGTTTCAAAGGCTTTTTGGAATGGAATGACAAGGTTCAGGATTACCACGGTTTCGGTCTCCAGTACACCTACAATTCAATAGTCGGCCCCCTCTCCTTCAATGTACATTGGTCTGACTACACAGAGAAAGTCGGGGCATACGTCAGTCTTGGATTTGATTTCTAGGAATGGAAGAATATTCAAAAGTCCTTGACCGCCTGCAGGCTCAGTGCTCCAAAAGGGAGTACTGCTCTTACGATATCCTCAGGAAGGGACTTGCCGCTTTCGATGGTGACAGGGAACAGGCTTCCAGGCTCCTTGAATCTCTCATCCAGGACAGGTTCGTGGATGACCTCCGTTATGCTACTGCCTTTGCAAGGGAAAAATCTCGCCTGACTGGTTGGGGACCTGCCAAGATAAAGTACATGCTGGTAGGGAAGGGAATCCCCAAATCAGTTGTGGAAGAGGCTTTGAGGGAGATTGACCCTGATGAGGCCCAAAGGAAGATGAGATACGTTCTCGAGGCCAAGTACAGGACCCTTGCCGGTGATCCACAGGAGAAGTTCAAGCTTCTTAAGTTCGGCCTCACCAGGGGGTATGAATATGATGCCATAGCTCCTGTGGTTGATGATATTTTGAAGAAGAATAGCTAAATTTGAAATCTTATTATTCAATTTGGAAATGAAAGCAATCGTAAAGACAGATTTCAACCTTCCCGGTCAGGTGGGAAAGTATGTTGGGAAAGTCCGCGACGTCTATGACATCGAAGGCAAGTACCTGGTTATGGTGGTTTCAGACAGGATCTCGGCATTCGATGTGGTCCTTCCTGAAGGTATTCCCTACAAGGGCCAGGTTCTCAACAGGATAGCCGCAAAGTTCCTGGATGCCACTTCCGACATCCTTCCTAACTGGAAGATTGCCGTCCCGGACCCGGCTGTCACCATCGGGCACAAGTGCGAGCCTTTCAAGGTTGAAATGGTCATCAGAGGATATCTTGCAGGCCATGCCTGGAGGGAATACAAGTCAGGGAAGCGCAGTCTATGCGGTGTCCCTCTGCCAGAGGGAATGGTTGAAAACCAGAAGTTCCCTGAGCCTATCATAACCCCTACTTCAAAGGCTATGGAAGGACATGACGAGGACATCTCGAAGGAAGAGATAATTGCGAGTGGCCTCGTAGGGAGGGAAGATTATGAGAAACTGGAGGAGTACACCAGGGCCATTTTCCAGCGCGGAACTGAAATTGCTGCCAAACAGGGACTGATCCTTGTTGATACCAAGTATGAATTCGGAAAGAAGGACGGAGTTATCTATCTGATGGATGAGGTCCATACCCCTGACTCTTCGAGGTATTTCTATGCTGAAGGTTATGAGAATCGTCTGGCAAAGGGTGAGAGACAGAGGCAGCTGTCAAAGGAATTTGTCCGCGAATGGCTCATGGCAAATGGTTTCCAGGGCCAGGAGGGCCAGAAGGTTCCTGAAATGACTCCCGAAGTCGTTTCCGGAATCACTGAGCGCTATATTGAGCTTTATGAGCATATTACCGGAGACCGGTTCGACCGTAGCGAGTATTCGGAGTCCTCGATTGAGAAGAACGTCCGGGACTTCCTCCGAACTATTTAATCCTGTATGCCGAAAGAAAGGAAACATTCCATAGGATGGTGGTGGAGACTGCTGTTGATCAAGATCCCGGCAGCCTTCATCGTCTTGACTGTCCTCTGGGTGCTTTTGCTTAAATGGTGTCCCGTCCTCTTTACGCCACTTATGATCCAACGTTCAATAGAGTTCAGAGGGGATGTGACTTTCAGTACCCATTTCAAGTGGGTACCCTATGACAAGATAAGTCCTGAAATGGCTAGGGCTGTGATTGCCTCTGAGGACAATCTGTTTGAAAAGCATGACGGCTTCGACAGGAAGGCAATCAAGCAGGCCAGGGAGGAAGTCCGTACGGGTAAACGCAAGCAGATGCGTGGTGCCAGTACGATTTCCCAGCAGACTGCCAAGAACGTTTTCCTGTTTCCGACCAGATCATATCTCCGAAAAGGTTTGGAAGCGTATTTCACCGTGCTGATCGAGAAGATCTGGGGAAAGGAGAGGATCCTGGAGGTTTACTTGAATGTTATTGAGACAGGAAAAGGATTGTACGGGGTTGAAGCCGTCGCTGAAGAGTGTTTCAACACTACTGCGGCCAAGCTGACCCGGAGGCAGAGTTGCCTGATTGCGGCCTGTCTTCCAAATCCGCTGAGGAGGAATGCGGCCAAGCCATCATCTTACGTCAGTTCACGTGCCGGACAGATTTCAGCCCTGGAACCGAAACTGGCCTATCCCTCTTGGATATACCACAATAAAGACAAAGGAGGAAAGTAATTGATGAAAATACTTGTGACAGGGGCTGCCGGATTCATCGGTTCAAATCTTCTGGGGCGTTTGGCCGCCCGGGGAGACGAGGTGGTCGGTCTTGACAATATAAAGGACTACTACGATGTCCGTCTAAAGTTTGGACGGTTGGCACAGAATGGCTTCGATGGCCCGTTTGAGGACAGGGGATCTTCTTCCAGTTCAGTATGGCCATCATGTCGTTTCCTTAGAGGAGACATCTGCGACAAGCCATTTATTGACAGGATATTCAAGGAAGAAAACTTCGATGTGGTTGTCAACTTGGCTGCGCAGGCAGGGGTAAGATATTCAATTACAAATCCTTACGCTTACCTTAAGAGCAACTTGGAAGGTTTCTTGAATATCCTCGAGGCCTGCCGGGACAACAAGGTAAAGCATTTGGTGTTTGCTTCTTCCAGCTCCGTTTACGGCCTTAATTCCAAGGTCCCGTTCAGTGAAGATGACAAGGCAGACAGTCCTGTCAGCTTGTACGGCGCAACGAAGAAATCCAATGAGCTGATGGCGCATTCCTATGCCAAGCTTTATGGAATCCCTTCAACCGGTCTCCGTTTCTTTACGGTTTACGGTCCTTGGGGGAGACCTGACATGAGTCCTATGCTGTTTGCGACGGCGATCTCCAAGGGTGAGCCGATAAAGGTTTTCAACGGAGGTGACATGATCAGGGACTTCACCTATGTCGATGACATTGTCGAAGGCACCATCAGGGTGATTGATAATCCTCCCACCTTTTTCAAGGTTTACAACATCGGATGCTCCAATCCTGTAAGGTTGATGGACTTCATCAGTGAGATTGAGAATTCGTTAGGAGTCGAGGCAAAGAAGGAATTCCTGCCGATGCAGCAGGGAGATGTCTATCAGACCTATGCAGATTGCTCCCATTTGGAGAATGAACTTGGTTACCGTCCAGCCACGACCCTGCATGAAGGCATCGGAAGATTCATCGAATGGTTCAAGTCAGAGAAGAATCCGCTTAAGTAATAGAATGGCATTTGATGGGGAATGTAAGGACTGATATTTCCGACAAGAGCAGCAGGATTGCGAAGAATACTGCTGCTCTGTACTTCAGGATGATCTTCCTGATGCTTATCGGTCTGTTCACTTCCCGTGTCATACTTCGGAATCTGGGTATTGTCGATTACGGTATCTATAATGCCGTAGGAGGCTTCGTAGCCATGTTCTCCGTCATCTCGGCTTCCCTCTCTTCGGCCATCAGCCGTTTCATCACCTATGAGATGGAGCGCCCTGAATCCCGTCAGTCCGCAGTCTTTTCTTCTTCGCTTTCAACTTTGATCCTGATAGCAGCCGTTATCGTTGTCCTTGCAGAAACCGTGGGACTTTGGTGGTTGCACTCGAAGATGGTGATACCGGATGCCAGGATGGCAGTGGCAGGGTGGGTTTTCCAACTGTCGTTGGTTTCTTTCGTCATACAGCTTGTCAGCGTCCCGTACAATGCTTCGATCATAGCACACGAGAAGATGGATGCTTTCGCCTACATCGGGATCGTCGAAGGCTTGCTGAAACTGGCCGTTGCCCTGGCAATTGCATTTTCTTCATTTGACAAACTCATCTTCTTCGCTGTTCTGATGTGCCTTGTGAGCCTGATCGTCAGGTTCTTGTACGGTTATTACTGCAGGTTGCATTTCAGCGAGACGAAGTACACCTGGTCGTTTGACCGTGGCATATTCAAGGAAATATTCGCCTTTGCCGGGTGGAATTTCATTGGTTCCGGTGCCTTGATCTTACGTGACCAGGGGGGTAACCAGCTATTGAATATCTTTTTTGGTCCTGTAGCCAATGCGGCTTGGGGTGTTGCTGCGCAGGTGAACAATATGGTCCAGAAGTTTGTGACCAGTTTTACGACAGCTCTCAATCCGCAGATTATCAAGTCATATGCTACCGGTGACAGGGACTATATGGACAAGCTTGTCTTCAAAGGTTCAAAGATCAGCCTGTTCCTTCTGCTGGTTGTTGCCTGTCCATTGATTTATAATGCGGATTTCCTGACCCGTCTATGGTTGGGAGCAGACGTTGTTCCGGACAATTCTGTCCTATTCATAAGGCTTGTGTTGGTCTGTTCCCTTGTAGATTCAGTCTCATTTCCGTTGATAACCGCTTTGAATGCAACAGGTAACATCCGGAATTACCAGTTGCTAGTGGGAGGGATGCTTCTCATGAATCTTCCCATAGATTATATTCTCCTGAAGTCCGGAGCCCCTGGATATGTCATCTATGTGGTTGCCATAGCGATAGCTTTCTTCTGCCTGGCCGGGCGGTTGTACGAATTGAGGAAACTCATGGGCTTCAATGTCGGCTCCTTCATGAAGACAACATTGTCAACAGAGTTCCTTGTCGCGCTTCTGTCTTTTTCTCTTCCTTATGTCCTTTCGCGTTTAATGCCTCTGGATGTCTGGTGGGGTTTCATTGTACATGCTGTCTTCTCTGTAATATGGACTTCCATGTGTGTCCTCTTCGTCGGGTTTACTAAATCTGAAAGAAATCAAGTTACCGCCAAATTGTTCAGGAGATGATTCGGATTGTCGATAAGAAAAAGTGTTGCGGATGTACTGCCTGCATGGCAGTGTGTCCGGTCGATGCGATAACGATGATTCCGGATGAGATGGGATTCAGATATCCATCTGTCAACACCGACATTTGCATAGATTGCGGTGAATGTGATTCAGTCTGTTCATTCAAGCCTGTCATTACCAGATCGGAAGAGGCAATCTGGTCGGTTGTCAGATACGAAGATTCTTTGGACCGTAGCCAAAGTGGAGGGTTTGCTTATGAAGCGACGGCCAGGTGCATCAAGGCAGGCTTTGTGGTCTATGGGGCAGCCCTGGATGATTCGATGTGTACAGTTCACATGCGGGCTGAGACTCTGGAAGATATCGAAAGGTTCCGTGGAAGTAAATATACTCAGAGTGACCTGGGAGGCGTTTTCCGGGAAATACGCGATGATCTTGCATCCGGAAGGAAGGTTCTGTTCACCGGTACACCATGCCAATGTGCAGGACTTGCCAGTTATGTCGGAGACCTTTCCAAGGACCGTCTGGTGATGCTTGACATAGTTTGTCATGGAGTGGCTGCTCCAGCCGTCTGGAATGCCTATGTCAAGACTATGGAAGATTGGGCAGGGGAACGGGTCAAATCGGCTGTTTTCCGTGATCCGCGATTCGGATGGAACTACAACAAGGAAACATTCCGTTTCGATGGCTGGGAGATGCAGTTTGATTCTTTCCGTAGCCTTTACAAGAAGATTCTGATGACCATGCCCTCTTGCTCGGAGTGCCCTTTTGCCTCTCTGGCCCGTCCTTCTGATATGACCGCCGGAGATGCCTGGGGAATTGAGAATACTGACCATGGACTGAATGATGGCAAGGCTGTGTCGTTATGTATCCTTTCAACTTCGGCCGGTAAAGATCTCTTCCCGGAAATCCAACCGGTCGATGATCCCTCTCCATATTACCAAGGTTCTTTCATGACACCCGTCGTTCCCAATCCCAGAAGCGAAGAGTTCCGTAGGGATTTCATTGAAAAAGACTATATTTACCTTGATAAAAAGTATGTTCCAAGGTCTTCGTACCGTCTTTTCAAGGCCCGTGTCCACCTGTTGTTGAGAAAGTATTTGCACATATGAAAGTAGCGATAGTCACCCAGCCACTCATGGATAATTATGGATGTCTGCTGCAGAATTATGCCTTGCAACAGGCCCTTAAGCAGTTGGGGCATGAACCGGTTACGATTGACTTTATCCCTTTGCTGCCTTTCAGGAAATATGTCAGGAACACCCTGAGGGTATTCTTCCGGGGCGCGACCTATCTCCCTTTGTTCCAGAAGCGCAGGGAGCCGTTCGATAGTTTTGTCCGTTCCCATATCGCCACCATCCCGGGCGGAAGGAAGTATCGCCGCCGGATCTTGGACAAATATGGCATTGAAGCCATTGTGGTAGGAAGCGACCAGGTTTGGAGACAGATTTATAATCTCAAGACAATCCCGGATATGTTCCTGGGTTTTGCCCGTAACTTCAAGGGGCTCAGGGTCGCTTACGCGGCATCGTTTGGAATTGATTCATGGGATGTGCCGGAGAAGCACTGGCCTTTCCTTGCCCGCTTGGCTAAAAGATTCACCTCAGTTTCAGTCAGGGAAAGCAGTGGCATAAGGATTTGCCGTGAGTGCCTGGGTGTGGATGCTGTTCAGATGCCGGACCCCGTGTTCTTGCTCCCTGCCGGATCCTATCTGGATATTTGCCGTGGAGTTGCAGTCAAGGATGAAGATTATCTTGCTGCGTACATACTTGACAAGGATCCTGAAACAGAAGCTATGATTGAAGAAAAGGCTGCTGCAAAGGGGCTCGAGGTAAGGTATTTTACTTCTGGTAAAGATGCCACCCTGCCGGTGGAAGAGTGGCTTGCATATTTCTGTGATGCTTCCTATGTTATCACTGACAGTTTCCACGGCTCCGTTTTTGCAAAGATGTTCGGCAGACCCTGCGAGGTTATCCGTAATCCTAAAAGAGGGGGCTCCCGTTTTGATTATCTTGACAAAGGTGTAGATTTCAATGATTTGAGGGAGTCTGGACTTGCCTTTTTGAAGGATGCCTTTTCGGGAAAAACAGATAAAAGATGAGTGCTAAAGTATCAGTCATTGTTACCAATTACAATCTCGGTCGTTACCTGCCCGAAGCTCTTGACAGCGTCAAGGCCCAAACCTTCAAGGATTGGGAATGCATAATAGTGGATGATGGCTCAACTGATGGTTCTGGGGAAATCATAAATCCATATATTGACGGGGATGATCGTTTTTCCCTCCTGGAGTTGGAGAACGGAGGTGTGGTAAAGGCCAGGAATGCTGGTATAGCTTCGTCCAGGGGACAGTACCTTCTTCCTTTGGATGCTGACGATTGGATTGAACCGGATTATCTGGAGGAGGCTGTCAGGATAATTGAAAGCAATCCAGATGTGAAGATAGTCTATGGACTGGCCGAATGCTTTGGGGAAGGGATAAAACCCCAGCTTATGGATTTACCTGTCTTTTCCATGGAGATGATGCTTGCAAGGAATTGCATTCATGTCTCTTCTCTTTTCAGACGGGAGGATTTCGATAGGACAGGAGGTTTTTCCAAAGAATTGTCCGGTGGGCTTGAGGATTGGGATTTATGGCTTGGCGTACTTGATAAAGGTGGTACTGCGATACGGATAGACAGGGTGATGCTTCACTATCGTATGCGGAAGGAGTCCAGGAACAAACAGATCCCCACAGAGAAAATGCTCATCCTCCGCAAGACCATTTGGAGTCGTCATAAATCCTTGTTCTCGAAGTACTTCATGGATCCGACAGAAACGCAGGAATACCGTCGTTTGGATTATTCCTTCAAGAAGGTTTCCAGATTTCCGACTGTCCGTTTCCGCAATGCAATAGTCTCCTTGGTTAGAAAGGCATGTAATAGATGATAGGGATTGTTGTCATAAACTATCGAAGCGAGGAAAGGACCATAAGGTTTGTAAAGGAGCAGTTGTACAGGATCTCCTCTCCCTATGCCGTGGTTATAGTAGATAACGGAAGCACAGAGGAGAGCAAGACCAGGCTTCTGGAAGCTTTCAAGGCTTGTCCTGATCAATATGTTTTCGTGGTTCCGTCGGAAGAGAACCTTGGATTTGCACGTGGAAACAATCTGGGTGCTGCGGTTGCAATCAACCAGTTCGATCCTGACTTACTGCTGTTTGCCAATAATGACATAACCCTTTCGACAGATGACGTCGTTGACAGTATGGCAGCTAAACTCCTCTCAATCGATGAGGCGGGGGAGATTGGCCCGAAGGTCATAGGACTGGATGGAGAACTGCAGAGTCCCGAGCCATTCATGTCATTCTGGAAAAGACACATAGCCCTCTATTGGTCAAACCTTATCATCGGCAAAGGCAGGAAGGCAAAGAATTACCTCAGGGATTATGCCCGGAACGCAAGTGAAGGATTCCATTACAGGGTGTCCGGTTCTTTCTTCATGATGAAAACCCAGGCGTGGAAGGATTGCGGAGGCATGGATCCAAACACTTTCCTCTATGCCGAGGAGATGATCCTGTCAGAAAGATTGAAAAGGATCGGACAGAAGGTGTATTATTATCCAGGTGTTTCCGTCATTCATGAACATGGAGCGACGACCCTGAAGTATTATGAAAGAACGAAGATCCGGGATATGGTCTTCGAGAGTGAGAGCTATTATTACAAGACATACATCGGGACACCAAGGTGGCAGTTCCCGGTTGCAAAGTTCACCTATGCTCTGAAAAAACTCTTCAGGCGTTGAATGCCCGATCCCTTAGCTTTATGAGAAATTGGAATAGGGGATAGGAGATATTCAAGATGAGTATCTTCCATCTGTATGCTACGATTCCGTACGTTTTTATTGGAAGATAACCTTTGTGGCCAGATAAAGAGGATGCTTTTTTTGCATTGATTCCAAGTGCTGATGCTACACTTGCAATGCGTATGAATATCTGATACTTGAAGTATTGTATCCACTCAGGGCAGGAAACGTCATTGGATGAAAGGAACTCTTCAGCCGCTTGCAATGCATGTCCGTATCCTCTCAGGAAGTCTTCAGAAAGCTGCCTGCTGGCACTTCCAGCCCGTTCAGTAACCTGGTAGAACGGGATATCTGCGAATGAAATACTGTGATTTGCCGCAATGAACTGGCTGACAAACAATGTATCTTCTGAGCGGGAAAGATTCTCATTGAAACAGATACCATTGTTCTTTAATGCATCTCTAGAGAACAGGCACGAGCAGGCGCTGCCCCTGAAATAACCTTTATCAAGGATTTCCTTGGGAGAATAGGATCTATCCGGTAAAAACTTTCCGATCCAAGAGTATCGTTCTTTCAAACCGGCTCCGCTTGACATTCTCAGAATGACCAGGTCGTCTTCAGTGGAGCGTGCCCGTGAAATCACTTGATTCAGGGATCCCATGACAATCTGGTCGTCAGCATCAACAAATGTGATATACCTGCCTCTGGCGATTTCCATACCTTCGTTCCTGGCTGACGAAACTCCTCCGTTCGGCTTGCTGATAAGCCTGATGTTCCCATGAGAAGAAGAATACCTTCTCATGATTTCGGGACCCATATCCGTGGAACCGTCATCAACGAGGATGATTTCATATAGACGGTCGGAAACATCTTGGGTTAGAATTGAATCCAAGCATCCGGCGATATAATCTCCCAGATTGTAAACGGGAATGATTATTGACAAATCCATGTAACTTCCGTTAGTCATCCGTTTCTTGTGCATCACAAAGTTAATCATTATAATTGAATATCTTTGGCTTGATTTTGGCAGAAAAGTCATTTCGGCAAAAATGAACTTGTTAACATTCAATCATATTCAGTTATGAAGAAAGTATTCACAACCCTGCTTGCAGCATCAATGATGCTCGCGGGTACTTCTGTCTTTGCACAGAACCTGGCCCTTGAAGCTGGATTCGGCCTTAGCTCCACCAGATTCAATTACACTGTGGGCAGCACTACTGCTGACCTCTATGGCGGAACTATCGGTCTGTCATATGAGATTCCTCTTATGCCTGGTACCTTGGGATTCGCCCCCGGTATCCAGGTCGGCTATTTTACCGGAGGTGATGTCAAACTGCCCTTCAATCTTGGACAGGCTTCGTTCAACGAGTCCTATCTTGCAGTCCCTCTCGATTTCAATCTGCATCTTCCTATCAGCGAAGACATCAAGTTCCTGGTCGTCGCCGGTCCTACCCTTGACTTCGGTTTGACATCACGTGCAAAAGTGAAGGATACCAACGTTGAGTACGACATTTATGACGGTGCGTTGGGTGACATGACCAAGTACACCCGTTACGATGTCCTCATCGGAGGCGGACTCGGTATTGATGTCATGGATGCAGTCCGTTTCACAGTCAGGTACGACTATGGCCTTATAAACCGCAATGGAGGAAACCTCACCAGCGGCTTCCTCAAGGTGAACCGCAGCCAGCTCAAGCTTGGCGTTGGCTTCCTCTTCTAGGAGGTTTGTCAAACCGACATAATGTCAGCTCTTTTTCGAGGGTCTGATAATTGTATTTGTCTCTGATTAT
>JAEEGL016065786.1_pt1 | contig 17443 bp, 15 predicted proteins | sample 9134231 | NCBI WGS metagenome assembly JAEEGL01 (sample SAMN16246548, study PRJNA631951) | gut metagenome | biome: gut microbiome; feature: rumen; material: fiber-attached | host: Bos | place: Iran: Karaj | collected 2018-10
CAACCTTCCTGCACAGATCGATATCGAGGCTACCCAGGGTAACGAATACCGCTTCGTGATGGTCGCCAAGGGAGGCGGCAGCGCCAACAAGACCTATTTCTATCCCATGACCAAGGCCACCATCCAGAATGAAGGTACCCTCCTTCCTTTCCTGGTGGAGAAAATGAAAAGCCTCGGCACGGCGGCCTGCCCGCCCTACCACATCGCCTTCGTAATCGGCGGCACCAGCGCAGAGAAGAACCTGCTGACGGTCAAGCTCGCCAGCATCAAATACTACGATGCCCTCCCCACCACCGGGGATGAGACCGGCCGCGCTTTCCGCGACATCGACCTGGAGGAAAAACTCCTCAAGGAAGCCGCCAAGATCGGCCTCGGTGCCCAGTTCGGCGGCAAGTACCTGGCCCACGACATCCGCGTCGTGCGCCTGCCGCGCCATGGCGCGAGCTGCCCCATCGGGATGGGCGTCAGCTGCTCTGCGGACCGCAATATCAAGAGTAAGATCAACGCCCAGGGCGTCTGGATCGAGAAGATGGACACGAATCCCTCGGAACTCATTCCCGAGGAGTACCGCCGTCCCGGCGAAGGGGCGAAAGGCATCGAAATTGACCTCGACAAGGGCATCGACGCCGTGCGCGCCGAACTCACGAAATACAGCGTCGGAACCCGCGTGAACCTCAAGGGCACGATCATCGTCGCCCGGGACATCGCCCACGCCAAGCTGAAGGCCCGCCTGGACGAGGGTGAGGGGATGCCCGCCTATTTCAAGGACCATCCGATCCTCTATGCCGGCCCGGCCAAGACGCCGGAAGGCTATCCCTGCGGCTCCATGGGCCCCACGACGGCCAACCGCATGGACCCGTATGTGGATGAATTCCAGGCAAACGGCGCTTCGCTTGTGATGATCGCGAAGGGCAACCGCTCCCAGCAGGTCACCGACGCCTGCCTCAAACACGGCGGCTTCTACCTCGGCACCATCGGCGGCGTCGCGGCCGTGCTCTCCCAGAGTTGCATCCGCTCAATCGAATGCGTCGAGTATCCGGAGCTCGGAATGGAAGCCATCTGGAAAATCACGGTGGAAGACTTCCCCGCCTTCATCCTCGTGGATGACAAGGGGAACGACTTTTTCAAACGTATCGTCCTGTAAATGAAGAATTTCTGGGCGGAAATACTGGTCCCGGCGACGATTGCGGGACTGACGCTAGCCAGTACGGTCGGGGTGGAAACCACCCGGGCGGTACGTCTGGCGCTGCCGCTGCGCGACAGCGTGGTCCGCTCAGACACCCTTCCGCCAAAGGACAGCCTGAAGCCCCCGAAGGACTCGCTTTCGGACGAGTTCGACCTCTTTGGTGAAGCGCCGGAGGACACCACCCCGAAGATCTATGCCCGCGACACAATGAAAGTGCCGGACAGCCTGAAGCTGACCGACCCTTTTCTCTACGAGTGGTACATTGCCGTGAAGGACTCCTTCACCCACCGCCTCGTCGTAGACTCCCTGAAAGCCGGCGGCGACACCCTTCTCTGGCCCCGGATCGACTCGCTCTACCTTGCGGACTCCACCCTCCAGGCCAAGCTGGCCTGGGAGCGGAAATGGGCCTCCATGACCAAGAAGGAGCGGAAGAAATGGACCTACGAGAACGTGGATTTGCCCCGGATCCGCCGCGAGCAGGACTCGATTTTCCAGCGCAAGGACAGCCTCCAGCACATCCGGGACAGCATCATCGAGAACACGCCCCGCATCCTGGAGACCTCTTACCTCCCGGACAGCCTCTACTACAAGCGGCTCGTCGCCTGGAAGGTGAACCGGGACTTCAACCAGATCGAGGTAATGCCCTGGGACACAACGGCGGACTACCATTTCTACGACTACAATTTCATGCGCAGCGATGTCGGCGCCACCTGGCTCGGCATGCCCGGTTCGGCGGTCCAGACCTATGATTTCTTCCAGCGGGACAACGAGGAAAGCGTCAGTTTCTATGCCCCCGTCGAGTCATGGACCTACAGCCCGGGGACCCTCCCGATGTTCAACACGAAGACCCCCTACACCGAACTGGAATACGCCGGCAACCTGTTCAACTCCTCGACGACCTCCAGCGACGATTACCGCGTGTTCACGACCCAGAACATCCTCCCCTCGCTGAACATCGCCCTGGAAATCAAGCGCTACGGCGGCGCGGGAACCCTCCAGAATGAAAAGACAGGCAACCAGACCGCCGTTGTCGCCGGCAACTACATCGGAAGGCGCTATCTCGCCCATGCCGGCTTTATCCACAACAAACTGACCCGCACCGAGAACGGCGGTGTCCAGGACAACATGTGGATCCGGGATACGACCGTCGACGTGCGGGAAATCTCGGTCAACCTCGCCAATGCGGCCAATACGTATAAAAAGAACACCGTCTTCTTCGACCAGAGCTACCGCATCCCGCTTTCGGCCGTGAAGGACCTCTTCCACCGGAAAGACTCCACATACACGCCTTCCGACACGCTGGAAACGGACATTACGACCGTATTTGTCGGCAGCTCCTCCGAATACTCCCTCTTCACGAAGAAATATGCCGACAAGATGAGCACCTCGGACGCCGCCGGCAGCGCCTTCTACCACGGCGTTTTCAACATGAACCCCACGCAGAGCGCCGACTCCATGCGGGTATCCCGCCTGGACAACCGGATTTTCGTACGGGTCCAGCCCTGGAAGGAGGATGCCGTCGTCTCCCGGATCGAGGGCGGTATCGGCGACCGGCTCCAGCACTTCTATCTCCTCCAGCCCGGGGATTTCATCCGCAACAAAAAGCAGCCCCATTGGAATACGGTCTACGCCTATGCGGGCGCCGAGGGAAAGATCCAGCGCTATGTCGCCTGGGACGCCCTGGCCAAATACAGCTTCGCCGGAGACGAGGCGAACGACTTCTCCCTGAAGGCCAATGCCCGGGTGAATTTCTACCCCTTCCGGCGCGCACGCCAGAGTCCCATTTCGCTCGCGGCCCATTTCGAGCAGACCCTCCGGCGGCCCGGCTTCTACGAGGAGCAGTTCTACAGCAACCACTTCCAATGGGCCCATGATTTCTCGAAAGTGTCGAACACGCGCCTCGGTGCTTCCGTGGACATTCCCAAATGGCAGCTTCACGTCGCGGCGAACTACGGCCTGGTCGCCAACCCCGTCTATTACGATACCCTCGGCGTGGCCCGCCAGTTCACGGACAATCCGCTGAGCGTCTTCTCCGGCAGGGTCCAGTGGAACGCCGTACTGGGTCCGGTCCATCTGGAAAACGGCATTCTCGTCCAGCTGAGTTCCAACCAGGACGTCCTGCCGCTGCCGACCGTGGCGGCGAACCTCCGCTGGTTCGTCCAGTTCCCCATCGTCAGTGAGAAAGTCATGAAGATGCAGATCGGGGTGAACCTTCGCTACACCACCTCCTGGTACGCCCCGGGCTTCAATCCGGTCGCCGGCGTCTTCTACAACCAGCAGGATGAGAAATACGGCAACTGCCCGGTCTTCGACCCCTTCATCAACATCCAGTGGAAAAAATGCTGCGTCTTCCTGAAACTGGAGAACGCCGGCAAGGGATGGCCCATGACCCGGCACGACTATTTCACGGCCCATCATTATATCCAGCCGGCTTCGGCTCTCAGATTCGGCATCTCCTGGCCCTTCTATCCGTCTCTGGGGAAGAACAAGACCATGTCCGAGCGGGCCGGCAGCGGCATGGGCGGCGGAGGAGGCGGTGGCCTTGGCGGCGGCCTCGGCGGTGCGCTTGGCAACTTCGGCGGGGGCGGCGGCCTGGGTTCCATGGACTAAATGAACGCCGGAATCCGTCATACCGCTCTGATGATGGCTGTCGTCCTGGCGGCCCTTTTGCTGGTTCCCCATTCCACCCGGAGTCCGCGGCAGGAACTGCTCCCGCAGACACAGCGCTGCTGCTACATCGACCTCCCCGGCAACGCCCCCGCCGTGGGGCTCTCCGAAGCCCTGATCCGCCAGTTCGGCGTCCACAGCGGCACCCTTCCCCGGATTGTCATTGTCCGGAATGATGTCTCCCCCCTGGATTCGCTGCTCGCCGCCCAGGCCGACCTCGTCGTGATGTACCGCCCGGACAGCCTCCCCCCAGGCCTGACCGAGGCCCGGCGGATTTCGGAGGACATCGCCTGGATCGTCCGTGGCGACAACTACGCCGAACTCGGCCAGCTCAACCGCTATCTGGCCGACATGGAGGCCTCCGAGACGGTTCAGCGCCTGATCCGGCAGTATCTGAAGGGAAAAGTCCCCGACTTGAAGTCCATCAGTCCCTACGACGGCCTGATCCGGGAGGTCGCCCGGGAGCAGGGCTGGGACTGGCGCCTGCTCGCCTCGGTCATCTACCACGAATCCCGTTTTTCCCTCGACGCCAACTCCCACAAGGGCGCCGTGGGCCTGATGCAGGTCCGCGCCAGCCGCTACAGCGTGGACACCCTGATGGACCCCAAGGTCAATATCTCCATCGGGGCCCGCTATCTCAAACGGCTGGAAAAGATGTTCGACAGTTTCGCGGCAGACACGACAGAAGGGCTGAAATTTGCCCTGGCCGCCTACAACGCCGGCGAAGGGCGGATCCAGCAATACGTCCGCTATGCCGCCTCGCAGCAGGCCGATACCAGCCGCTGGGACGCCGTCTCGGCCGTCATTCCGACCATGCCGGATTTCCATGGACGGCAGACCATCGCCTACGTCAACGGCGTTCTGGACACCTACGGCGCCTATACCCGGCTCTATCCCGAATAGGGGCTACTCTGCCCGCACGGTCTTCGCAGGGTCGACGCGCGAAATAAAGAGGGTGGGTATCAGCAGAAGCAGCATGATGCCCCCGTAGGCCACGGCATCCGCCACCACAATCCACAGAAGGTCCACATGGACCGGAACCCAGGATACGTAATAATTGACCGGATCCAGCGGGATGAGATGGGTCGTACCCTGGATCAGACAGAAAGCCAGGGCCAGGACATTGCCGACGAGCATGCCCTTGAAAACGACGGATGAGGCGACCCGCAGGAACACCTTCCCGATGCCCCGGTCTGTCATGCCGAGGGTCTTGAGGGTGCCGATGGTGGAAATATGGCGGAAAAGGACGATGAGAAGGCCGCTGATCATGTTGAAGCCGGCCACGAGGATCATCAGCACCAGAATCAGGAGGACATTGAAATCCAGCAGGTCCAGCCAGTCAAAGAGCTGGGGATACAGCGAGACGCTGGAGCGGACAAGAAGGTCTTCCTCCACCTCTTCCCCGCTCGTCAGGAGGATGTTCCCGATGCGGCGGGAGATTTCCTCCAGGGCAGCGGCCGTCCGCATTTCCCCCCGCACGGATACCTCCAGGGCAGTCGCCTCGTCCTCCCCCATGCCGCTGAGGCGGCGGAGGTCGTCGATCGAGGCATAGACTACGAGGTTGTCGTCCGTTTCGAGAAGGTCGTGATGGACCGCCGAAATCCGGAAGCGGCGCACGCGGACTTTTTCCCCGACGAAATAGGTCGTCATTTCATCCCCTTCCCCCAGGCCCAGAATACTGCCCAGGCGGGCGGGAATGCTCACGCAGAGGGAGGAATCCACCCGGTCGGGAAGGCCTTTGACGAGAACGCCGTGGATCCGGTCTCCGCTGCGCACGATGCCCTGCCGGATGACGACGGGCGTCAGTTTCTCCACCCCGGGAAGCGCGCGGACCGCCTCCTCGGAGGGCAGGTGGACGGGGATGGGCTTCACCTCGGCCGAATTGGCCGTGATGCGGATATCCCCAGTCATCGCCGCCACCCCTTCCCGGATCGCATGGCGGAAACCGGAAGAGATGGCGACGGCGAGGATAATCACGAGGAAGCTCACGGCGATCGATGCCGCCGCGACGCCCCCCTGGAATTTGAGTTTACGGGATATGAAGGGGCCGGCCTTCACTACCAGATATGGACGCGTTCCTCCTGCGGACGGAACATCGGGTCCCCTTCCTCGATGTCGAAGGCATCAAAGAAGGTCTCGAAGTTGCGGAGGGAGACATTCACGCGGTTCACCGCCAGCGAGTGGGGATCCAGGTTGGTCAGGCGCGCCTTCTCCTGGTCCGTGATGTTCTGGGCCCATACCGCCGCGTAGCTCAGGTAGAAGCGCTGGGCGGGGGTCAGGCCGTCCACCAGGCCCTGAGGCTTCTTCTCGAGGGCATTTTCCATGGCGCTGTAGGCAATCGAGAGACCGCCGTGGTCGCCGATGTTCTCGCCGAGGGTGTAGTGGCCGTTGGCATGGACACCGGGCAGCACCTCGACCGCATCGAACTGGGCGGCCAGCTTCTCGCCGAGGGCGTCGAATTTCGCCTTGTCGGCCTCGGTCCACCAGTTCACCATGTTGCCGGAGGCGTCGAACATGGAGCCCTGGTCGTCAAAGCCATGGGACATTTCATGGCCGATGACCACCCCGATGGCACCGTAGTTCACGGGCGCATCGGCCTTCGGATCGAAGAAAGGCTTCTGCAGGATGCCGGCCGGGAAGCAGATCTCGTTGGTGGTGGGATTGTAGTAGGCGTTGACCGTCTGCGGCGTCATGCCCCACTCGGTCTTGTCGGTCGGCTTGCCGAGTTTCTGGAGGTTGTCCTGGACATACCAGGCGCTGGCGCTCCGCAGATTCTCATAATAGGTCTTCTCCGGTTCGATGTCGAGGGTGGAATAATCCTTCCATTTGTCCGGATAGCCGATCTTCACCGTGAAGGCGGCGAGTTTTTCATGGGCGCGGACCTTGGTCGTATCGCTCATCCAATCCAGGTCGTCGATGTGCTCGCCGAGGGCCGTACGGAGGTTCTCCACCAGCTCCAGCATCTGCTTCTTGGACGACTCGGGGAAGTAACGTTCCACATACATCTTGCCGACAGCTTCGCCGAGGAGGCTGTTCGGGACCTGCATGGCCCGTTTCCAGCGTGGACGCTGCTCCTGGGCGCCGGCCATCTGGTGGGAGAAGAACTCCCAGGAAGCCGTGTAGAAATCGTCCGAGAGGGCGCCGGCGCTGCCGGACACGAAGCCGGCGAGAAGATAGGACTTCAGGGCGGCGATGTCGGTATTTTCAAAAATGAGGTTCAGCGCATCGAAATAGCTGGGCTGCTGGACCACGACTTTTTCCGGAACCGGAATGCCGAGTCCTTCCAGGAAGAGGCCGAAACGAAGGTAGGGCCAGCGCGCAATCACCTCCTCCCCGCTCATCGGGTTGTAGATCGCCTGGACGTTTCGGTTCTGCTCCCGGGTCCAGGACGCCTGGGCCAGCGCATCCTCCACCGCGAGGTCCTGCGACGCCACCTCTTCCGGATTCTCAATACCGGCGAGGGTGAGGACCTTCACCAGGTAGGCCTTGTAGCCGGCTTTCAGTTCGGCATTCTTGTCCAGAAGATAGTAGTCCCGGTCGCCCATGCCGAGGCCGCCCTGGCCCAGGTAGAAAATCTGCATGTCGCTGTCCATCAGGTCGGCTTCCACCCCGCCGCCGAAGAATCCGCCTTCGCCGTAGAGGTTCATCTGACCCAGGTAGCGGACCAGGTCATCCTTGTCGCCAATGGCCTGGATTTCCTGGATATAGGGCTGGATCGGATCCGCGCCGAGGGCGTTGCGGGTCGTCGAATCCAGGGCCATCTTATAGAGGTCGGAAATCTTCTGGTCGACAGAGCCTTTCTTCGCCTTCAGGGTCGTCATGCTCTCAAACAGGGCATTGAGGTTCTCCTGGGTGCGTTCGGCGATGGCGTCGAAAGAACCGTAGCGCGAGAATTCCGGTTTCAGCGGGTTTTTCACCTGCCAGCCGCCGGTCGCATACTGGTAAAAATCCACTTTCGGGCTGACCGTGGTGTCGAGGTCCGTCAAATCAAGGGCCGGAGCCCCGGTGCGCTGGGCGCACCCTGCAAGGGTAAGCAGTGAAATCATAAGGTAGGAAAACTTTTTCATATGGTTGAAATTATAACTATCTTTGTCCATCCTGCAAATTTACAAAATTTTTTATGAACCTTCCCGATATCCTGCGCCGATACAGCATTTCCACCCTGGGACTCGCCCTGGCGGCTTTCGGCGTGGCCCTTTCCATCAAGTCCAACCTCGGTATCGCCCCGCCCTCCTGTCCGCCCACCCTGCTGGGCCTCAGGTGGCCCGCCCTTTCCGTCGGTACCTATATCTGGATGGTCAATGGACTGTTTATCCTGGGACAGATGCTCCTTCTGGGCCGCCGCTTCAAGGCCGAGGACCTGATGCAGATTCCGGCCATCGTGCTCTTCGGCTATCTCTGCGACGCAGGCATCTGGGCTCTGGATGCCCTGGAAAGCCCTTCCACGGTGTACGGCTGGCAGCTTGCCCTTTCGCTGGGGGCGGTTGTCATCACCGCCGTCGGCATCCGGATCGAGGTCGTCGGAGGCGGATGGATGCTTTCCATGGACAAATTCCTCAACGTCGTGACGGAGCGCGTCGGATGGACGTTCAGCAATTGGAAAATCGTCCTGGACGTCTCGATGGTCGCCCTCACGGCGCTTTTCGCCTGGATCTGGTTCGGAACGCCCGCAGGCAACGGCTCCACCATGGTCATCCGGGAAGGCACGCTGATTCTGATGGCCCTCACCGGCGCCTGCATGAAACTGACAGACCCCCTGGTGGACCGAATTTTCAAGGCCGGAGCCCATGCATAGATTCATTCAGTTTTTCAAGCAGTGGCTGCTCCCGATCGCCATCGTTTTCGGCATCAGCCTCTACCTGCTGTACCACTTTACCACCTTCCTCCGGCCCTGGGGCGGCATCCTCCATGTGGCCGCCTCCGAGGGACAGCGGCTCGTGATCGCCCTGCTGCTGTTTTTCCAGTTCGTCCAGATTTCGCCCCATGACCTGGGGCTGAAGCGCTGGCATCTCGGGGCGCTCCTCTTCCAGGTGGCGGGCTTTCTGCTCTGCGCCCTCGGCAGTGCCCTGACCCCCGACGGTCCCCTCCGCATCCTGCTGGAATGCGCCATGATCTGCCTGATCTGCCCCACGGCAGCAGCGGCCGGGGTCATCACCAAGAAACTGGACGGCGACCTGCCCGCCACGATGAGCTATATTGTCATCGTCAACGCGGCCGCCACCTTCCTCATTCCCATGGTCATCCCGATGATCCGCCCCGCGGCCAACCTCGGTTTCTGGGCCTATGTGGGGCGGATCGCCTGGAAAATTTTCCCGATCCTGATCCTGCCGGGACTCCTCGCCTGGACCATCCGCTACACCACCCGCCGGCTCCAGCGCGTGCTGATGCGATGGAGCCGCTATACCTTCTACATCTGGTTCTTCGGCCTCACCCTCGCCATGGTCCTGTCGACCCGCGCACTCCTCGTGAGCCACCTCAGCGGGGGCACCATCGCGCTGATTGTCCTCGTGTCCATGGCCACCTGCGCCCTCCAGTTCCTCGCGGGGCGCCATATCGGCCGCAGCGCCGCCGGTGCTGGCGAGGCTGACGGGGCCGCCGGGGGGGCTCTCCGGGCTGCCGATGGCCAGACGGCCATCACCGCCGGCCAGGCCCTCGGGCAGAAAAACACCGGCTTCCTCATCTGGCTCGGCTACAACTACCTCACCCCCGTCACCTCCGTCGCCGGCGGCCTCTACGCCATCTGGCAGAACCTCTTCAACTCCTGGGAGCTCCTCCAGCACAGCCGCCGCGCTTCCTCCGAAAAACACTAGTGCTGAGTATCAAATAATTATTCATATCTTTGCAATCATGGATAAACCGATTATGAATAAACCGATTCGCCTTTCCTTCCTACTCTCCATACTTCTTTGGGGAACAGGATTATTCCCATCTATGGCCCAGACGTCAAGCGATTTCATGAAACGCTTCGCATCATCCATGGAACTAGGAACAAAAGTCAGTTTGTTCAACAAGGATGCGCGGTTGGCCTCATACGCTCTAACGATCATACCAACTTATAACATCAGCGATAAGTGGTACATTGGACCTACGCTGGAGGGAAACTTCCTGGCAGACCACACCTCGTCGATCATTGTGTCAAAAAGTTTCAATGCCGGATACGTGGCTGCCTATAGTTTTGGTGATATTAACCTTGGCATTCGACAGGGCTTCTGCGTGTACAGCACTGCTCCGGGACGTTTTGACACCGAAGTTTCCGGATTGTTTTACTACCCGGATACCCGGAATGCCTATATACGGATTGGCGCAGGATACTCTCAGCCATACCAGCTTTCTGAAAAAGGCTTCGTCTTCTTATCCGCCTCCATTGGTGTCCGGGCGTTCCGCCGCTAAATACGGGCTTCGCGGAAGACTTCCTGGATGGAGGGATAGGTGTTCTTGAGGAAGGGCGGAAGGGAGGATTTCGCGACCCAGGCCGCTTTCGAGATGTCCTCTTCCCGCTGCGGGGTCAAGTCGGTGGGATTGGTGTACAGCATATCGTACCACCAGGTGTGCTTGAGGTGCCAGACCCCGCCCCTCAGGTACACATGGTCCGTGATGCAGATCAGGCGGCGGAGCTCCAGCTCCTCCACCCCCGTTTCCTCCTGAACTTCGCGAAGCGCCGTCACCTCAATGTCCTCCCCGGCCTCCTGATGCCCCTTGGGCAGGTCCCAGAGGCCGCTCCGGGAGATTAGCAGGTAATCCCCCCGCCGGTTCGACACCAGTCCCCCGGCGGCATTCACCTCCCGGAACTCGCCGCAGATCCGGCGGTAGGTCTGTTCGATATCCAGCGTCGGGATATAAATCCGCGACAGGGTGTCCTGGACCTCGAACATCCGGACCAGGGCATGGACATCGATCCGCTCGCCGGGATGGAACTCGACGGAATTCGGATCGGACAGGGCCTCCTCGGAAGGGTCGCAGATAATGATGCAGCGTTTCTCGAAATAGATTTTGTGCATGATATTTGCTATATTTGCCATCTGCAAAGTTATACAATTATGAGCGAATTCGAAAGCAAACACGGCGCTGTTTCCCGCCAGCCCTATGAATTATACATGGCCTTTGTGGACCTGAGGAACTTCCAGGCGATGCTTCCGGAAGACAAAAAGGCCATGGTCACCGCCGAATACGACACCCTCACCGCTACGGTCCAGGGCTTCAACATCGGGGTCAAGGTCCATGAAAGGGTCCCCTACAGCCGCATCGAACTGGTGGACTACGGCGCTCCATTCGCCTTCCATGTCATCCTGTACTTCGACCCCATTCCCTCGGAACCCGGCAAAACCGATTTCCACATCAAGGTGGAGGCCGATCTGAACCTGATGATGAAGATCATGATCGGGGGCAAAATCAAGGACGGCCTGGACAAGATCGTGGACGGCCTCGTAGACGCCTCCAACGGCAAGATGCCCGAAGGATTCGATCCTTCACAGTTCCATGTTTGATCCCGATTTCATCGCCCTGCTGGAGCAGTCGGTCGGCCCTGAGACGGCTTCCGGGGTGCTTTCCGCCCTCGGAGAGGCGCCTTCCGTGTCCATCCGCCTGAACCCTTCACGGCTTCGGGAATGTCCCTTCCCGGGGGCCGCACCCGTGCGTTGGAACCCCTGGGCCTACCTGCTGAAAGAGCGGCCGGTCTTTACCCTGGACCCCCTCTTCCATGCGGGTGGCTACTACGTCCAGGACAGTTCGGCGATGTTTCCCGGGGCGCTGCTGCGCCGCCTGCTGCCTTCGCTGGAGCCAGGGGTCAGAATGCTGGAGCCGGGGGTCAGAATGCTGGATCTCTGCGCAGCGCCGGGCGGAAAGACGACCGATTTCGCCGCATCCCTCCGGGAAGCCTTCGGCGAGCGTTTCACCCTGATTGCCAACGAGGTGATCCGGAGCCGCTTCGCCGTCCTTCGGAGCAATGTCCGCAGCTGGGGCGATCCCCGGGTCGGCGTCGTCTCCCGGGACCCTTCCGCCTTCGGAAGCGAGCCGCTTTTCGATGTCATCGCCGCCGACGTGCCCTGCTCCGGGGAAGGCATGTTCCGCAAGGAAGAAAAGGCTGTGGAGGACTGGTCCATGGACACGGTCCGGCTCTGCACCGCCCGCTCCCGCCGCATCCTGACGGACATCTGGCCGGTCCTTCGGGAAGGCGGTCTGATGCTGTATTCGACCTGTACCTTCAACCATTTCGAGAACGACGACACCGTCGCCTGGATGGCTTCCGAACTCGGAGCGGAGGTCCTGGATTTCGGGCCCATGGACCCGGCCGTCCATACTGCCCATGGCTACCTGATGTTGCCGGGACGGGTACCGGGCGAGGGGCAGTATGCCGCCGTCCTGCGAAAAAAAGGCGACGCTCCCCTCGGCGGGTCTCTCGCTACCCTTCGGGCCGAATTCCCCGCCGAAAGCATCCCGGACTACCCCCGCTGGGAGCTCAGCCGCGCCGATGCCCTGAAATATCTCCACGGAGACGCCCTTTCGCTTCCGGACGCGCCCCTCGGACTGTTGATACTGACCTATGCCGGTCTGCCGCTCGGCCCCGCCAAGAACATCGCTCGCCGCTGCAACAACCTCTACCCCAAGGACCGGCGCATCCGAATGGATATATGAAAAAAACACTGTTGACCCTCCTGCTGCTGAGCCTGACGGCCCTCCCGGCCCTGGCCCAGCCACTTTCCAAAGAAGAATACCTCGGACGCTGGCAGCGGCTGACCGAACGAGTCGGCGTGGCCGGCGTCGGCGTGGAAACCCTCATCGGGCAATGGGCCGAAGCGTGGCCGGACGACGTCCAGATGCTCCTCGCCCGTTTCTCCTTCTATTACAACAAGAGCCAGAGTGCCAAGGTCATCCAACTCAGCCAGGATCGCTATCTTGGCCGCGTACCGCTTCTTCCGATGAAGGATTCCACGGGGGCGGTACGGAACTACTTCGAGGACACCGTCTTTGACGACGGCCTGTTCGGCCAGGCGGAAGAGGCCATCTCCCGGGCCATCGCCCTGCAGCCCCTACGCCTCGACTGGCGCCTGGTCCGCATCACTGCCCTCACCGCCTACGAAAAAGGAAGCCCCGACATGGCCCTTTCCGAACTCAAAGAGCTCGTGGACAAGCATTTCCAGGAACATCCCGCCTGGATTTACGAAGGACTCGCCTCGGTCGGGGACGAGGAGTTCAAGGCCCTGATGCAGGAGTACTGCTACACCTTCTTCCGGCTCGGGACCCCTTCCTCGGCCGAGGCGTTCAAAGCCCTGTCGGAGGAACTGCTCCGCTACTGCAAGGACGATCCCTTGTATGTCAACAACCTGGGCTCCTACTACCTGGTCTGCAAGAAAGAGCCGAAAAAAGCCCTGAAATACTACAATGCCATCCTCAAGAAGCATCCGGACGATCTGACCGCCATCCGAAACAGCATCCTTCTCGCCCGTTCTACCAAGGATAAGCGCCTGGAAAAGAAGTACTTGCCTCTGATGGCGAAATACGGCGAGACCGAAGCCGAACGCGCCGGCGCCGCCGCCCGCCTCGAAGCCCTGGGGCGGAAGTAGGCGCTTACCCAGCCGAACGCGCCGGTGCCGCCGCCCGCCTCGAAACACCTGGGACGGAAGTAGGTGCAGAGGACGGAAGTAGGTGCTTCCCCCAGCCGAACGCGCCGGCGCCGCCGCCCGCCTCGATGCCCTGGGGCGGAAGTAGGCGCAGAGGACGGAAGTAGGCGCTTACCCAGCCGAACGCGCCGGTGCCGCCGCCCGCCTCGAAGCCCTGGGGCGGAAGTAGGTGCAGAGGACGGAAGTAGGTGCTGGCATCGCGGGACGAGGCGAGCAGCAGGGGTAGCAGGGGCTGGGGAAGGTCCCGGCATCGTTTGGGGAAGGTCGAATTTCACGCCCTGGACCTTCCCCATAGAAATGCCCCCACAGTGCCCCCTAGTGCCGATTTGGCGGGGAAGGTCCCCACTCTCAAATTCGACCTTCCCCATTTACCCCCTGGACCTTCCCCATTTACCCCTTGGACCTTCCCCAGAGCCCACCTCACCGTCTCCCTGCCAGGGCCTTCCTCACCATCTCCCTGTCAAGATGCAGCATCCGGCTTAGTTGCGCTACGCTGGTTCGCTGTGTCCGATACAGATAGGTCACCAGCCTCAGGCGGCGATCCAGCGGAAGGTCCTCCAGATTCCGGTCGAACCAACGATGGGAAAGGTCATCGCATAGGAGCCGAAACTCCGTGTCAGGAAGAAATTGCCTGGGCCCATCAACCAGTCTCTGCTGCATCTCTCCGCTGTTGACCCCGCCGACCGCTTTCAGAAAGAACGCAGGGTCATGGTTAAAAACCTGCTCCAGATAGGCGCAGTCGCAGATCGTCCATGGAATCAGAACCCCTTTCTCGTCCAGCATCCAATCCACGTCTTTCAGAGAGTCACCGGTATGCATCAGCTGCTCCCGTTGCCGTTTCGTCAGAAGGCTTACCCGCATTCCGATGGGCTTTTCGCCGGAAAACATGGCCCCAAATCCAGACCAGGAGTAGTCCTGGACGGCACAGCCATTGTCCAGCGCATTTCTGGGAACATACGCCAATGCATTCCGGACATGACTGTCATTCTCAAGCAGGATGGACTTGGCATCCAGACCTTTCAGGATATGACGACTTTGATACTTATGACAAAACCACTGGGAGAAACAGCGTTTCACCTCCTGCCCAAAGCGGTCCGCATCCGCCTGTGTCATCGCCAGAATGACGGCATGACAATGGTTCGAGACCGCAACATAGATCACGAGGATGACGTTTTTTCGCCGCGCACAGACGGCCAGATACTTGACCATGGAGTCATAATCCTCGTCGTCCCGACAGAGAATGTCGGTTTTCAAGCCTTCCAGGCTGAAGTGGAAGGGGCTGAGTTTCCGGACCCTCCCGTCCGGAAGCCGCCGTTCGACAATCCGGTTCATCGCAAGGCGGCGTGCGAGAGGTAACAACGCTGGAGGAGGTCGGTCGTCAGGACATTGTCGGCTTCCAGCAAGGCGACTGTCTCAAGGATGTGGGCGTAGGGCACGTCCAGCGCCTGGGAGAGCTGCTCATAGTCGATACCGCGCTGGGCATGGACCCGTTTGGCAATCCGGGCGGCAAGGGAGTCCGAGCCGTAACGGCGGTCCATCCAGCCGTCGAAATCTTGCCTTTCTCCGCCGCCCGCACCTAGCCCCAGCCGCTCCGCCAGATCGATCTCCCCGGTGATAATCTCCGCCATCTTCTTTTGTATCAGCGAGTTGCACCCTTGCGAGCGCGGGTCGTCCACCCGTCCGGGCAGAGCGTAAACATCCCGGTCGTAGTCATTGGCGTACTTCGCCGTAATCAGGCTGCCGCCCTTGGTCTTCGATTCGATGACCAGGGTCGCATCGGCGAGCGCCGCGATGATGCGGTTGCGCCGGATAAAGTTCAGCGCAACGGGGGAAGTGCCCATGGGATAGTCTGTTACGAGCGCACAGCCGGGTGTGGAGAGCATCTCTTCGGAGAGCGGCCGGTTCCGCCAGGGATAGATATCGTCCAGGCCCGTCGCCATGACCCCGACCGTCGGCAATCCCTCGGCCAGGGCGGTCCGGTGGGCGGCGGCATCGGCCCCATAGGCCAGTCCGCTGACCACCAGCGGTTGCCGCTCCGAGCGCGAAAGGGCCTGGACCAGACGGATGCACCATTCGCGCCCATAGGGACTCAGGTCGCGGGTGCCGACGACCGCGACGGCGTGCCTCAGGCCGAACACCTCCGTCGGCGTGGACGCCGATTTGAAATACAGTCCCAGCGGCGGGTCCGGTATTTCGGCGAGCAGCCCCGGGTAGTCTTCGTCCTCCGGACAAAGGAATCGCCCGCCCGCGTCCGCGACTTTCTTCAGTTCTGTCTCTGCCCATTCCAGGAGCTCCGCTCCGAGTTGTTCCTGCGCTCCTTGGGACCGGCCCAGCGCCCGGGAGATCTCGTCCCGGGAAGCCGAAAACACCGCTTCCGCCGATCCGATTTGTTCCATCAGGACCCGGGCGAGAACCGGCTCGTAGCCGAAAACCTTGTTCAGGGCGCAATAATACGTGTGGATGTCATAGCTTTTCATTGCCTTCGTTTTTGTCCGAAGGTACGAAAGGAAATGGAAAACAGCAGGAGTTGTTGATAACTTCTGCTGTTTCAGGGGGTTCTTTAACTGTTTTTGCGACGCAGGGTGTAAAACTTACACGATCAAAAGTGCGTCGCCATAGGGTCCGAATTTGTAACCTTCCTCCAGGGCGACCCGGTAGGCCTCCATCACAGGCTTGTATCCGCCGAAGGCTGCTACCGCCATCAGCATCGTCGACTGCGGCAGGTGGAAATTCGAAACAATCGCATCCGGAATGGCATACTCATACGGAGGGAAGATGAACTTGTTGGTCCATCCGTCATAGGGATTGACCTCATGGGTCGTGGTCACATAGGTCTCCATGGCCCGCATCACCGTCACGCCGACGGCGAGCACCTTCTTGCCGGAGCGCTTTGCCTTGTTGATCCGGGCCGCGGCCTCCTCGCTGATGATGACTTTTTCGGAGTCCATCCGGTGCTTCGAAAGGTCTTCCACATCCACGCGGCGGAAATGGCCGATGCCCATATGGACCGTGATAAAAGCCTTCTCGATGTCCTTGAGAATCATGCGGTTGAACAGTTCGCGGGAGAAATGGAGGCTGGCCGCCGGCGCCGAAACCGCACCCTCATGGGCGGCAAAAATCGTCTGGTAGTTTTCCGCATCTTCCGGTTCTACCTTCTCCTTGACCCATTCCGGGACATAGGGCTCGCCAAGGCTGAACAGTGCCTGCTTGAACTCCTCGTAGGGGCCGTCGAAGAGGAAACGGAGGGTCCGGCCGCGGGATGTCGTGTTGTCGATTACTTCCGCCACCATGCTCTCGTCCTCACCGAAATACAGCTTGTTGCCGATCCGGATCTTGCGGGCCGGTTCCACGATGACGTCCCACAGACGCTGCTCCTTGTTGAGTTCCCTCAGCAGCAGGACCATGATGTCCGCTCCGGTTTTCTCCTTTTTTCCATACAGCCGGGCCGGGAAAACCTTGGTGTCATTCAGTACGAAGGTGTCTCCCTTTCCGAAATAGTCCACGATATCTTTGAATAACCGGTGCTCAATCTCACCACTGCCCTTGTGAAGGACCATCATCCGTGCCTCGTCCCGCCACTTCGGAGGGCGGGAAGCAATCTGCTCCTGGGGGAGTTCGAAGTTGAATTGCGAAAGTTTCATATTCCTAATGTTGATACTTTATTATTACGGAAGTTTTTCGGAAAAAGTTTCAATGGGGTGGGTGGGGAGTAGGAAATGAGACGGGGAGGGCCGTTGGGCAGAGAAGTTCCGGGGGCAATTGGCTGGGGCGAATGGGGAAGGTCCGAAGGGGAAATGTGATGGGGAGGGCCGAAGGGGCAGAGAAGTTCCGGGGGCAATTGGCTGGGGCGATGGGGAGACAGGGGTAGGGAGACAGGGGTAGGGAGACAGGGGTAGGGAGACAGGGGTAGGGAGACAGGGGTAGGGAGACAGGGGTAGGGAGACAGGGGTAGGGAGACAGGGGTAGGGAGACA
>JAEEGL016347476.1_pt1 | contig 17443 bp, 13 predicted proteins | sample 9134231 | NCBI WGS metagenome assembly JAEEGL01 (sample SAMN16246548, study PRJNA631951) | gut metagenome | biome: gut microbiome; feature: rumen; material: fiber-attached | host: Bos | place: Iran: Karaj | collected 2018-10
AGGGCAATACCCAACGCAATCTGAGAAGCGTGACCCATACTGCCAACGGTCAAGAAGTCACGTTCGTGACCCTGGTTCATAGCCGCACGATACTCAAAGAGCTCACGGCTAATCATACCCGTGGTAGAGACAATGCAATCCTTCTCACCAAGAACTGCAGCAACTGTCTGAATGGCCTCTTCACGAGTCATTGTGAGGTCATTCACCTCAACGTTTTGGAGCTTGTAATCCTCAAAGGTGTCCTTCTCTATCACCAGGGCAAAAACCTCTTTGTTTACAAGAGCCTTTGCCGCCTTCTTAATCTGTTTAGCGGCTTTATCCTCCTCTTTAGAGAGCACCTCATAGTTCACACCCATCACATTCAACAGGCCAGTTGTTACCTTGCCCTGTTTTACGTGCTGGGGTTCGTCATGAACACCCGGGCGTCCACGCCATCCAATCAGGAGCAATACTGGGATGTTATAAACTTCCTGATCTGTGAGTGAAGCCAGCGGGTTGATGATATTACCCTCACCGCTGTTCTGCATATACACACAGGCGGGATGGCCCGTTGCCAGATAGTGACCGGCAGCAATCCCAACTGCAGCACCTTCATTAGCAGCAATGATATTATGCTGAGCATCACAGTGGTCTGTGATGTATGCACAGATATTCTTCAGCAGACTGTCTGGCACGCCTGCAAAACAGTCAATACCTTTTTCTCTTAACTTTTCAATAAAAAATTCCGGACTAATCATAGCTTATTTCTTCTTGGTGCCAGGTATGAGGTTAAGGATCTGCTTGATAGGCATGCAATACTTTTCTGAAGCCTCCAGGCTGCGACTATTGGTCAAAATACTCTCTGCACATTTAACCATAGCCGGATATGCACTGCGGAGCATATGGTTGGCATAGATAACCACGTTAATTCCCCACTCTGCCAATTCCTCCTCTGTGAACTGGTTGTAAGTCGTAGGAACAGCCACAATGGGCGTATGGTCATCTTTCTCACGGAACCGCTGACAGAACTCCTTGATATCCATGCCATCTTTATTCTTACTATGAATCATCACACCGTCAGCACCGGCAGCCACATACGCATGACAACGCTCCAGGGCATCATCAACGGGCTTGCCGGCTATTAAGCTCTCACAGCGTGAGATAACCATAAAATCACGGGTAATCTGTGCGTCCTTGCCCGCCTTGATTTTGCTGCAGAAGCCATCAATGGTATCCTGTGTCTGAATGGCATCGGTACCAAACAGCGAATTCTGTTTCAGACCGACCTTATCCTCAATAATTACAGCTGAAATACCAAGACGCTCCAAGGTACGAACAGTAAACACGAAATGCTCCACCTTACCACCGGTATCCCCGTCAAAGATGACTGGCTTGGTGGTCACTTCAAGGGTATCATTCAAGTCATGAAGGCGTGTCGTCAAATCAACTGCCTCAATGTCTGGTTTTCCTTTGCTGGTAGAGTCTGTAAGTGAACTTGCCCACATACCGTCAAATTCACGTACCTGGTTGTTAATCTCAACCCTTGTATGCTCTGCAATAAGACCTGTCAAGCCATTATGAGACTCAAGGATACGGACAATGGGTTTTGCGGAGATAAGTCTCCTCAGTGAAGCCAGACGGGCCTGAGGAGTCACGCCCAATGAATCAATGGCGTCCTTAAGGCCGGAGGCAGAGATGCCCTTAGTGTAGGGAATCTCTATGACCTCACCGCCCATGGCCTCCATTACTTTGAAGACCTCATCACGGATATACTTGTCGGGGCCATACTGCCAGTCATCCCCATGGATGATGTAGTCTGGTTTGTATTTCACCAGGTTGGGTACATAGCTCCAGTCGTCCTGGGGGACGATCGAACTTACGCCCTTAATATTCTCTATCACATTTTTGCGCTGTTCGTATGTCAGGTAAGGCAGTCGCTTATGGGTTGCGATAGCCTTGTCTGTGAACAGACCTATCATCACGTCGCCATACTTGGCGCCTTCATTGATGATGTTGATTAATCCGGGGTGCATGATATCGCCAATCATGCCTAAATAAACAGTCTTTGCCATATTATTGGTTTTTGTTATTTATACTTGAATGTTACTGAATATTCTTGTAAATTTCATTAAGAGAATTCTCCGTACCATGCCCATATTCTGTAGCATATTTATTTCGGAAAGGAATGACATACTCTTCTACTACTTCCTGTAATGAAACTTCTTTAATCATCTTAAGCATATCTGCTTCTTTCTCACGCCAAGGTAGCTCTTTTCGTATATCAAAATAAAGTCCTCTAATTTCATTATACTTATCATAATCATAAGGCCAAAGAAATATAGGCTTAGCCATTAGACTATAGTCGAATATAATACCCGAATAATCGGAAACAAGGATATCTGCTGCGATCATTACGTCTTCGACGACTTCATACATAGTTGTGTCAATGAAGAAATTATCATTTTCTTTTACTGATGAAGAAACTACTGGGTGTGCTCTGTATAGCAATACATAATTTTCACCAAGCATCTCTTTCCATAGTTCTACATTAATATCAAATCTCTCCTTAAAATCATCCTCCTCTCTGAACGTTGGTGCATAAAGGATTGCAATTTTGTTTTCAGGTATCCCAAACTTGCATCGCACACTATCCCTGTATTCTTTTGTGTGGTTAACTAAAATATCATTCTTAGGATAGCCTAATACTTTAACCACTTTATCACTTAAGTCAAATTGCCCCATAAGGACTTTTTTCTCGTATGCAGATTGTGCAAGGCAACAATCAAATTTATACTTCGCTAGTGATTTAAAGTTCTTTTTATCCTTAGCATCATTCCCATCAAGTTTAACTAACACGCCATGTGTTGTGTGGAAATAATATGTATTAATACCCGTAAAATCTAACGCCCGCTCTACTATAACATTTGTGACCCAACACCTAGCTTTAAGGGCAGTTGTTATGTATTTCAAACTGTTAATATTGATTCTATTAGGAATAAAATCATATTTTTCGGGCTGGGTAAATGCCCATACTATTTTATAATCTGAAAAGCGGCTATCCTTAAGCATCGCCTCATAGATAACTTTTGTACTGTCAGAATATCGCCTACCACCATAGCAGACAAATAGAATTAACTTATTATCTGCCTTCAGAAACAACTTGTAGACTTTAACCAAGGTTGATACCATGTAAAAGTATATGATATATACCCAAGAATGTCTTTTTATATAAGTTTTAATATCCATTATTTATAATAAGATGTGACTACTTCGTTTAAATTATTATATAACCTAAATCTTAATTCCTTTGCATTAAGTTGTCTAGAAATATATTCAGAACCTCTTTTCGAATAATCCAATAATATATCAGGGTTAGAATATATATTGTTAACAACCTCTATTAGCCTATCTTGGGAATCAGCTATCAGAGCTAAATTATTATCATTCAAATATTCTATTGATGCAATATCGCTTGGCCCAATCGCTAATATGGTTCTGCCAACGCTCAAATAGTCCATTATCTTTGTTGATATTGCGCAACGAACTAACATCTTATTTGCTTTATCAAATGCCTCTGCATGAACTAATACATCTGCATCGTTTTGCAATTCAATTACCTTCTCTTGAGAAACCGGAGCATGAATTTTCGATACCCCTTCAATATTAAGAGCTTTATCAATCTCTTTAGTGATCGGATTTGCCGTATAGATATTTAGTACGCCCGCTTCCGTTTCTTTCAAAGCATTTGCTAAAAGCCTCAAAGATTTCCATCTATTGGCATAGATATTCCCAGTGAACAAGAATCTGACAGGTTTGTGTATACCTTCGTACGGAGTAGATTCCCTATTCTCATCGGGTATTTTATATAATACTTCACAAGGCACGTGAAGGCCATTCTCCAATTCTTCTTTTAACCTTTTTGAGATAGCATATATTTTTTCAGTTCTCGCCGCAAGCTTTTTTATCATAGCTCTCTTCTCCAGCCTATCAATCCAGAAGAGTGGATTGTATGAGACCCTTTTAAGAGAATAATGATCCATTGCCATCTCCATAACCATTGGCACATCATAATGCTCCTTTATGTACAGCGCCAGCCTGTTTGTATAATACAAGTTTGAAAAAGGGAGAAAGAACAATTCCGGTTTGAAGTCTTCAACAAAATCCATCATCCCCTTATAATCCACTTTTCCAAATTTCCATGCGACTTCTCTTGCAAAGAACATTAAGTTCCAATGATGACGCTTCCCAAATCGAAGAAGCCTTCCATATAGAGAGCCACCATGGCCACCGGCATCAGCAACTGCCCTACTTTCATCCCTAAAATTTTCGAGATGTACTATATGTCCGGCACCTCTCTGCTTTGCAAAAGGTTTTAGACACGACCTCATCACCTCTTTTTCAGGTATTTGATAGTATTGAGTAATTACCTGTTCGTAATCAGGTTTCCCATCCATCAAATAGATATGGGCAATTTCAATCCCTTCAATCTTCCCAAAGATATTGGAATATGTATTACCAAAACTATTATCCTTTTTCCAAGGATATTGAGATAGTACTAATATTTTCATTCTAAATAATAATCAACTATGTCAACTATAACAAATTCTGTTTAACTGCATTTACTATTTTCATCTGCATCTTTGATCTAAAAAAATCTTTCGAAACAACTTTCATCGAATTACTTACTAGTTCCACGCGAAAAGCAACACTAGAAAGTAAACTAATTGATTCTTCAAATTGAGATATGTCGTTAACGACTAAACCAACCTTTCTTTCTTTAATAAAATCAACCGTCGCAATACCCAATGGCCCCACACACATAATAGGCCTGCATACCGACATATATTCAGGTATCTTTGTAGACATGGAAAGTCTAAAATAAGTCGTATAGCGGGGATAATATGATTCTACATGTAATAACACATCGGCTCTTGATAAGTTTATGAACATGTCTTCCTTTTTGACATATTCTAGCAACTGCGTATTGGCGAAAGAAGAGAACAAATCATAATAATTCTTCTTGTCTTTAGAACTAGTGAATATTTCCAGTTTTAAATCCTTCCCTTCTATTGCTTTTGCAATCTGCGCTAACGTTTCTGCCCGGCCTCCATGGAGCCCCCCAGAAAAAATAATAAGATTAATTTTATCCTTTGGATGATAATTGGGGAAAGAAGCGGTATCTGGAACACAGTTCATCACCCAGTCAAAAGGAAGATTAAAAGTTTTGTGATATTCATCAGCCATTTTGGGACCTATGGCTAGGCTCATATGACTGTGTTTATAGGCTAAACGATACTGTTTCCTTAGAAGACGATTATAAATACGCCTTATTATTTGCGGCGACTGATAATCCATGTTATAATAATCATCCATATTATGAATAACTATAGGTTTGTTATAACGCTTTGCCAGTATACGAGTAATCTTTAACACCTTAATATCTGCGCCTAAAGTATAAATAACATCCGGCACAAAAGATTCAATATAGGCAAATTCTTTCCTGTTGATAATTGGAGGAATCAATTCGTCTATAAAGAATAGAATACTCCGAACAAGCTTCCAGAACCGTGTACATTTACCCCTATTAATATGCCGCTTTATTCTTATTGTCAATAACGTCAAAACAGAGTATTGTACATCTGGTAAAAAGGATACAATTTGAATAGGGCTAACATCGGATTGCGATATTGGCCTTAATGAATATTGTAAAATGCAGGTATTGGGCATCCCTGCAAATACATTATTCAACATATCTCCCGTAGCATCTTTCGTTCCAAAAGAGCCATTAGTAACAAACACTATTTTCATGTTCGATTACTATATATGAAACAAGAGTACATTATTTTATATGACACTCTCTATTGCCTAAACAATAAAAAGCAAATACCATTATTAAAGTAAAGGCAGAGGTAAAAGTATAATTACAAATAGAGAAGAAAACCATTCTACACATAAATCCAAGCAAAAACAAATGCCATATGGAACGAGTTTTAAGGAGTAATTTGATCAAAAAGCAAAAAAGGGAACCAAAAATAAAGGGGTAAAGAATAACGCCAATTATACCAGCATCAAGGTAATATGCATTAACTGATGTATATAAAGCATTCCAATATCCAGAACCTATATCAATATATTCATCTTGAATTCTTTCGGAATAGTCAAGAAAAGGCTGCCTAAATGGTTTTCCCAATTTATTCATAATTATGTAGGTTAGGTGAACAAATGAAGCTCCAAAAAGAGCACCATTTTTCAGTCCACCTATCTGACGAGAAAAATTTTCGTCTATTGAAACATTAAAAGCGGCAACTGGCCCTACTGAATAAGTTACAATTTGTTTATTGGTTTCTTCTACGCCATTATTAACTATATTATCGAATGACAGTTCTCCACTTCCACCAAATCTTGCAGCGGTAATATAAGAAACGATTAAATAAACTACTATTAACATGCCTGTCAAAGCAGGTAAGTACTTCCATATCCTGATTCCTAATAATATCATAATAAGTGGTAACATAAAACCAATTATTAGATAACCGACTCTACCTCCGACCAACGAATTATTTGCAAACAAAAAAACCGTCATAACTATGAAAACCCAATTTCTTTGGCGAAATAACGAATAGGCCCATAACACTGCGCAAATAATATCCATAGGTGATAAAAGAAATGCTTGAACAAGCTCAAATTCATTACCATACATATCACCAGAGTAATAAGAATCTCTCAGATCTCCAATCGCATTTAACAATACTACTTGTTGATAGAAAATGGCAAATTTCCCTAATACATATATTGTTGAAATAAGTAGAACTACAATAAACCATTTATTGCTAAAAAAAAGCTTAATATTATTTTCAATAGCATTTACTGTTGTATGAGAAGAAACAATCCCTTTATTTCGTTTTGCGTAGATCATAAACCCTAGAAGAAATGAGACCACATGCAGTACTAGAAGCCATGTCACCCCCTCATCAATTGGCCTCATCCCCCATAATTGCAATCTCGAAACATAGATTGCATACCACCATTCTACTATATATATTGTTACGAGACCTTTAGATAATGAATCTAAGACACGAATATTCCTTACCAGAAATAATAATAGTATAAAAACAATGATAATAATAAACGACATTTCTACCCGAAAATATGAATACTATAAACCTTGTTTTATCAATTCATCTAATAATGCTAATGATAGCTCAATATGAACTTCAACATTATTGCTTTAATAGTTTTGCCAACTTGCAGAATATTGAAGAAATGATAAAGAGACTAATTGACTTTAATGACACTGTGCTATAATAATAGCTTTGTAGCAAATGAGAAGATGCATGGAGCGTTTTAGACTTATCTTTCAAATTATAGAGAAATATTCCTTGTCCTTCAATATTTCTTAATACATTTAACTCAATTGGTCTCAGTTGTAATGCAAAAGACTTTTCAACTTTATATGGCAACAATTGAACACTCAACAAATAATCTTTATATATTTTCTTTGTGCCATATAGGTCTAAAGTAAGTTCTTGAGGTGATTTGCACAAGTTTTCGTAAAGAGCTATATTTTGTTGGTAAACATCATATTTAATCAGTTCGTTTGATGGTAAAAAATAGTAACATTTCTTTCCAGTAAGTATGGGAACCTGAAAGATTGCGTTGCTAGTACCTCCATGAACCCCGCCTCCATCATTAAAATTAGTAGAGAGGGAGACATATGGGAAAACAGTATACCTATTTGTAGATATTAAATAAGCAAAAAAATGCTTGGACCAAGCTTTATCCCATTCTTTAATATAAGGCATCATATCTATGGATTCAAAATCCCCATCCCATGTATCCAACCAACTGCGAAAACGGCTCCACATCCGTTCATTCCAAACCTGACCCCATGAAGCAACTTCTTGCCATGCAAACACATCAGACCCGTTGTTTAATGGAATAAATGGGTACTTGGTTTCTGCATTGAACGAATTGACATACAAAGAAATTTCTGCTACTCTATCATCATCAGAATAATAGTCAAGACAAGATTGTGCAAATCTGTAATACTCCTTAGAAAGATACAAATCATCTTCTAACATTATTATTCCCTTAAAGTATTTTACGAATTCAGCACATTTGAATATATGCTTTTTTAAACCCAGGCGTTCTGACTGTATAAAAACGTATTTATCCCCAAATTCCCACTCCACCCGATTAACATAATTATACAATTCTTCGTTACCACTCGCATCAATACTGATAACAAGAGGCACAGACTGACCATCGTAATATGCATCCTTTAACGAAGATATCAACCGTTTTATGCCATCTACTCTATTATATCCAACAACAACGATGGCCAATAAATCCTTGTTTGTACTTTTTGATATATCCACCATTCTTTACCCTTTTAAGACTCGCCTATAGGCATCAACCCATTCTCCAATTATAGCATTGTGATTCTCCAACTCGCCTAAAGAAATAAAAGCATTATCCCTTAACTGATTTGCAAACTTTTCATCATCTAGTAGTCTGCACATATTTTCTGCTAATGCTCTATGGTCTCCAATTGGAGATAGTAATATACTCAATCTATTTGTATTATACACAGGAGTGCCAGGTGTAATAGTCGAAACTAATGGATTTCCATAAGCAATAGCCTCCCTAACTGTTGATGAAATAAAGTCAATCTTCAAGGGTAAAAGACTAAATTTTGCTCTTTGCATTTGAACCAGCACGTCATCATGAGTTGGCAATAGACCTTCAAAATGGACACAATTAATTATTCCTAATTCCATCAATCTTCCTTCAAGGCTTTTGCGATAATCATCTGCATATCCACCTATAATATCCAAAGTAATATTAGGGTGTGACTCATGTGCAATAGCAAAAGCTTCAATGGCTAAGTCCGCTGCCTTATTTATATTAATCGCATGGTATTCAAAGTCATATTCTTTTTTTACATGACTATCTTTACATATTGGAACACCCTCAGGAAGCTCTAACTGCAAAAATACTTTATCTTTGTCAACAATAGTTTTTATAAAATTTTTAAATGACTCAGATTTACAACCGATATAATTTGCACGTTGAAGAACTCTCTTTTCCCATCCAGATCTATATGCATATTCTTTATTATCAATAGGATAATTCTTTGGAAATGACGGGTCTATCATTAATGTTTGCATTTGAACAATGACCGGAATAGAATCATGAACTTGAAGTATACTTGGGGAATAATTGACATTTTCTGCTCCAATAAGATGAACAACATCTGGATTCAACTTATTAACTATATTAGAAATCTGTCTGTTGTTTCTTTTATATGCTGATTTGAACCATCTGTTTAAAACCTTTTGCAAATAGAACTTTATAGAAGGGCTGTTTTCATCCCTTACGAAGATGTAATGAATTCCTCTAACATCAACTCGATACTCTTTCCCTGCTAGCCTTCTGTAAGGGCAAATAACATACAAATCAATACTGTCAGTATATTTTTCAGCTTCACGGAGCATATTAAAATTCCAAGGAAAGCGATCAACCCCTACAGAAGACTTCCTTTTTGTTATCATTAAAAGAACCCGTTCTATTAATGATACTTTTATAGGGATAACAGATGAAAACTCAGCATTATAGAACTGAGTAATCCATACCACTCTTATTTTCTCCATATTGCTATAATACATTAATCATTTTTAAATACTCCGGCCACTCGCCCATATCTTTCCAAGACTGCTCACTAACAGGGAAGCAACCAACGCGTCCACCTCGCTTCTGTATCTTATCCATCAAATGAGTGATATGGAAGAACTCACCCTCAGGAATCTCATCAATCAATTCGGGGTTCAAAATATAAACGCCTGTATTCACTTGATATGTTTGTTCTGGTTTCTCTCTCAAAGCAGTCATCAGACCATCTTTACCGGTTTCTATCACTCCGTATGGGATTTTGAAGCTCTTCACCATTGTAACGATAGTCATATCATTGTGATTGTTCACATGATACTCCCAGACATCCCGGTAGTCCTGTTCATTGATGCTATCGCAGTTGGAAACGAAAAACGGTGTGGTTATCTTGCCTTTCAACAGCGAGACGCTACCAATTGTTCCCAGAGGTTTATTCTCCATGAAGAATTCTATGTCATATTGATGGTCAAGATGGTTTAAATAGTACTTCATCATGTCCGCCTTGTAGTTCACCGACATATAGAATTTGTGACAGCCAATGCTCTCAAACTGGTCCATTATAACCTCAAGAATAGTCTTATCTCCAACAGGAACCAAAGGCTTAGGTATCACATTGGTAATAGGTTTCAAACGGGAGCCTTTTCCTCCCGCCATTATGACGACAGGGAGGTTAATTTTCTCTCGGTTTTGAACAACTGAATCTGAAAAAACATCATTCCAGAATAGAACATCAACTATTTCACCCGCATCGTTCAGCACTGGCATACAGTCTATTAGATCCTTCATCATCACCTTCTTTACCTCATCAATTGACTCTTTGATAGAAGCATAGATCTTATCTCTGTCAAGAATAGTAGAGACCGGATCCGTCAAAGCAGACTGTCGTATAATAGCCCGCTGAATATCACCAATGGTGAGAATACAATCAAATCTATCACCATCGAAAACAAAAACAAGTTTAGTTCGATGACCATCCATTTTCTGAAGTGCAGAGAGAATGGTGTCATCAATACTGATAATCTTATCTTGGATTTTTGTAGTATTGTTCATACAATAAGACTAATTGCATGTTATATTTCCTATAAGCGTACGCTTGAAGGTATATTAACTACTCTATCTGCAAACCAGATGGTATTCTTCAATCCGTCATTCTCACATTTCTCAAACATTGGCAGACGGTTCATCAGTTCCCAGATGGGGCGTGTCATCACGCCATTATCGTTGGTCTGAGTCAAGAAGTCAATCTGAGCTTCTTTATCCTTCAAGATAACAACATTCAACCAATAGTTGGAGTAGGTATCAGGAGAATCCACAAAGAATTCTATATCAGGAATGTTCTTGAAGAATGCTTCATATTCTGCGGCCACCTTACGCTTGCTGGCAATATACTCATCCAAATGCTCTAACTGAGCACAACCTAGTGCAGCATTGATATTGGGCATACGGTAATTGTAACCAATATGGTCGTGACGGAACTCCCAGCGATGAGGAATCTTTGCCTGTGTCGTGATATGCTTAGCGAATGCACCCAGTTCTTCATCATTGAAGAGCAGCATTCCGCCACCACCGGTAGTGATGGTCTTGTTGCCATTGAATGATAAGGCACCAATCTTACCAAAGAGACCAGTGTGTTTACCTTTGTACTTTGAGCCAATACTCTCTGCAGCATCCTCTACTAATTCAATATGCCACTCTTTGCAGATTGCAGCAATCTCTTCAATCCGTACAGGATGACCAAAGGTGTGCATAGGAACGCATGCTTTGATTCTGCGACCAGAATTCTTATTATAGCAAGCAAGTTCATCCTCTTCGTAAGCGAAGTCGTAACTCTTATCAAGTTCTCCTATGCAGGTATTCTTACGAATTTCAGCATTTTTGTGGAGCCACTCCTTCAGAGCATCGGGTGACAGGCCCATTGTGAAACGGTCAACATCCAGAAATACAGGATAAGCCCCAATATAGCTCAATGCATTTTCTGTGGCAATGAATGTTAAAGCCTGTGTCAATACTTCATCATCACGTTTCACACCCACGAGTAGCAGGCTCATATGGAGAGCATTAGTTCCGCTCACACAAACCACAGCACGCTTAGCACCCGTGTAGGCAGCCATGTCATTCTCAAAACGGTCAACGAACTTACCTACAGAACTGACGAATGTGGTATCAATACACTCGTTCAGATACTTCTTTTCGTTGCCAATAAACTTGGGCACACTCAACGGGACATTCTGCGAACCGTAGAGGTCTTTTATGAAATCAATTGTCTTTTTATACATACCATCAATGCTTTTTAATCTCGCTTAAAAATATCCCTCGTATAAACTTTGTCAATCACATCATCGAGACAACAATCATAACGATTTGCTATAATGGCTTTGCACTGTGATTTGAACATATTAAGATCATTCACCACCATACTACCGAAGAATGATTCTCCGTTCTGAATAGTAGGTTCATAGATAATCACTTCCGCACCCTTGGCCTTAATGCGCTTCATAATGCCTTGTATGGCACTCTGACGGAAGTTGTCGCTATTGCTCTTCATCGTTAATCGATAGACTCCAATCACACACTTCTGCTCACGGTTGGCATCCCATTGACTACTAGCTTCATAATAGCCAGCCTTGCGAAGAACCTGTTCTGCAATAAAGTCCTTACGTGTCTTGTTGCTATCAACAATAGCACGTATCAAATCCTCTGGGACATCATCGTAATTGGCTAACAACTGTTTGGTATCCTTTGGCAAGCAGTAGCCGCCGTAGCCAAAGCTTGGGTTGTTGTAGTGCGTACCAATACGTGGGTCAAGACCAACGCCCTCAATAATAGCCTGAGTGTCCAATCCCTTAACTTCTGCATAGGTATCAAGCTCGTTGAAGTAACTTACACGCAATGCAAGATAGGTGTTAGCAAAAAGCTTAACAGCTTCTGCCTCCTTCATACCCATGAAGAGGGTATCTATATTCTCTTTGATAGCCCCTTCTTGCAACAAAGCGGCAAATTCTTTAGCTTTTCCTTGAAGGTATTCAACATCCGTTACCTGACGGATTGCCTTGTTTTCTTCTACAAACTCGGGGCGGTCAATAATTTTGGGGCTGCCCACAATGATACGGCTAGGATATAAGTTGTCATAGAGCGCCTTGCTCTCACGCAGAAACTCTGGTGAGAAAAGAAGGTTGAACTTATTTACGCCCTTGGCCGCATACTGCACATAGAGGTTACGGGTATAACCCACAGGAATAGTGCTCTTGATAACCATCACGGCTTCGGGATTCACCTTCAGAACAAGGTCTATCACCTCCTCCACATGACGTGTATCGAAGAAGTTTTTCTGCGGGTCATAGTTGGTAGGTGCAGCAATGACCACAAAGTCTGCATCTTTGTAAGCTGCTTCACCATCGAGAGTCGCTGTAAGGTCAAGTTCCTTCTCAGCCAAATACTTCTCAATGTAATCATCTTGGATTGGTGAAATACGGTTATTGATCTTCTCCACCTTCTCTGGAATTACATCCACTGCTATGACATGATTGCGCTGAGCCAACAATGTGGCTATACTCATGCCTACATAACCTGTTCCTGCTACTGCTATATTCATATTTCACATTTTTTGATCCAGATTTTTGCCTGTTTCTTCATGCTGGAAATTAGGCAAAAATTCTCTCAGGGCTTCCACCACCTGAGCCTTAGTGAAGTTTTCCTTGGCGAAGATGCCTTCCAACTTGTCAAAGAACCCATTCACCTCAGCCATCTCGTGGCGAGTGGTCTGTTCTACTACTCCAAGGGCTTGGAAGCGGTGCATATCTATCTTCTCTCCAGGCACATAGAACTCCTCGTAAGCTTTCTCGCCTGTGGTGTCTGAACCGAAGTACACTGTAGGATACTTATTGTCATCCCAGCCAAGGGCGGCAGCCTTGCGCTTGGCTTCATCATCCGAAGAGCAAGGATCTTTCACAAGACCGTTGGCTTTTATGAAATCATCGCAGATAGCAGAGAAGGTGAGCATCTGGTCTTCGCCCAACTTCGGGAAGAACACCTCGCCACCATTACCAAGAATGCAAGCCAACATACAGATTTGACCACTTTCCTCAGGGCTTACAAAGTAACGCTTCACGTCTCTTGGGGCGGCTAAAGGTTGTTTCTTCTGCAAACGGTGAATCCAGCCATCAGGAAGAGATCCATTCGAAAAGGCCACGTTAGCAAAACGGGCGGTTGTGACCTTGAAATACTTGTTGTATGCCATTACCAAGTCTTCCATGATGCGCTTGCTTGCGCCCATGATGTTGACAGGATTTGCTGCCTTGTCCGTTGAAACGCAGAAGAAATGCTTGGGAGGATATACCGTCAGCAAATCCATCAGTCTCTTTGCCTTGATATCGTTGTTCTCTATTAGTGCCTGCACGCTATAACGATCTTTCTCGGAACGCACGTGTTTGTGGGCAGAGAAGTTTGCCACAATATCAAATCCCTTCTCTTCACGGAAGATACGCTCAAAGATAGGGTCTGCAAAGTTCAGCGTATAACAACGGAACTCATCAGGCACGTTAAGTCCGTTGGTTGAGCGCACATCACGTACCAATTCTGCCAAACCATTCTCGTTGAGATCAACTACCACTACACTCTTTGGCTCAAAGCGCAATATAGCCTTGATGAAGCTGGAACCAATGGAACCAGCTCCTCCTATCACACAAACTTTCTTATCCTTTATTTCTTCCGCCAGTTTCACCTTGTTTACATCAATATCTGCTGCAAACATACTGACAGGGCGAAAAGTAACGCTATTTGCAATAAACTTGTCTAAATTGAACATTATTATTAATAAAATAATTAATTACAATTATACTCATACTCAATATCGAAACATAATAAGCAAACTTATTCAGACTTCCATGCTAATGGATCTTTGTTTTGATCGCATTATTGATAAAGGAAGAAAAACGCATACGCTCAGTTTTAGTAAAGCCAATGAACCACTCAATTATACAAAGACAAACGAAGGATAACACTAGTTTAAGCGCTGGATGGACTACAATAGGGATGAATAATACCGGAACAAAAAACAACACTACTAAGAACGATGGTATATAAGAACGCTTCCATAATATTGATCCATCGATATCAAGTGTCTTATGTAATGACCTGTGAATCGCAAAGAATCTTAGTATAGAAACTCCTATATATGCCACAATCAAATAATACGCTTCAGCTCCACATTTTAGAACGAAAAAGCCAACAATCACTGATAGTATATTCGTGAAACTAACAAGAATCTGATATAGAACTATCTTACCACTTGCAAAAATAATATTACCTATCCCCGAATTTAGAGATTGTACAAGATTATTAATCACAAAAAGGACAAGAAATATGCTTGCATATTGGGGAACTTTTCCCAGCCAAATACCTAAAAGCCATTCTGGCTCTACCAAGAAAAAACTACCAATTAGAAGCATTGCCAAGAAGGAATACTTTGTAGACATAATAAGTAATTCTTCTGTACGCTGAGCATTGCCAGCTGCATAGCTCTTTGTAATCTGAGGCGCCATAGGTTGTGTTACATTTTGAGCGAACAAGCCAACATAAGAGTTTATACTTGCTGCAACACCCATAGCTGTATTCATTACAGTATTAAAGAAAGCATTTACGAGTAATGCAGCCCCTTGTTCTCTTCCCACATGTGCAATAGCCCCAACTCCAACCCAAGCTGAAAAAGTGAAAACATTCTTGTACATCCTACGATCTCTCACAATTCTTAAACGTACAATACTTTTATAGTAGTTTGAACAATAGACAAAATATATACAAGTTGTTATTGCCGTCATTAACGCCATGGTTACTGTATATATCAACATTTTTTTGGTGAAGTAATAAATAAGTAACCATGCTACTGCAAGTTTTATAATATGCACAAGAATATCAACAAGGCTAAAAACAATGAACTTTTCTTTTGCCATCAAAAGGCCATTGTATGGGACACCAATAAAAGAAAAGATACTTCCAGCTACAGAAACAAAATAAACCATCATGGCATTAGATAAAGGACCATCATAATTTACATACCGCGGTATGTACCATTCCCCAACTGGATATGCGATGAGCAAAGCAAAAATAGCGATTGCAAAATGAACAGCAAGATTTACATTGAACTGTTTATTCGCTTCCTCCATATTCCCTTTACCAATCGCTACTGCAATAAAACGGTTGGATGTTGAAAGCATGATAGTATTAAAAATCGAGATGAAGCTAATAATTCCACCAAGAACAGCATACAAGCCATAATCTACCACACCTAACGCCTGTAAAGCAAAACGTGTTGTTAACAATGCGCAGACTGTAGTTATGGCCATTTTGCCATAAAGAATAATAGAATTAAAAGCTAAAGCTCTATTCGTATTTTCCTGCATTCTTTTTACGAAGCTTTTAGATGCTATGACCTGAACTATACTTATCCAATAAAAATCATTTGTAAATGCTTGCAAAGCTTTTGATTATTTATTCCGCCACAGATTTTATTAACTAAAAATGACTGAAGATATGTGACAAAGATTGAAAGAAAGTACACAGTGACAAATGTTGTGATTGTATTAAAGTGCTCTGCCATGTATTCAACTATAGGGATATGCCAAAAATAAATCCATAAGGTATGAGACCCTACAAATGATGCAAATTTTTGCAACCGGATAGCCTTTAATAAATATACTATTTTTGACCTATATACATACAGGATAAAAGAAATGCCCAATGCATAACTAGTATAATATATCTGAGGAGGGTATTTATAATCATCTGTTGAAATATAGGCACCTGTTTTACGATACAGAAATACTGCTATTACTAAATAGAGACTCAAGAAAAGAAAACCAACATTACGTATTTGGCGTTCTGTGAACCTGAAAATATTCATTCCTATACAATAATAAACTATATATGGCAAGAACATGACCACAATCAAATAAATATAACCAAATGAGAAATTGGCCAGAATCTCTGATAAAACCAATCCTAAAACACAAATTACAATCAATTTTATGTTCGAAACTTGCTTTGAAAACTTAAACAACCAAGGGGCTATTACTGCCATAAATACAAGAATACGTATTATCCAGAAGTACCAACTAGTGGTGAGAGTATAACACATAACAAACTTTCCAAAGCTAAAGCTCTTCCCAACTAAATAGCAAATTAGAAAATAGAAAGAAAGGAAAATCCATGCTGGTAAGATTAATCGAATAAACCTTTTTACATAATAATCTTTAAAAGATTTAATCCCCCCCTCAGCTGTTAATGAAAAACATATGGCAGACACTAGTACCATTAAGGGAACATCAAAATTTCTAAGTTGCGTCCAAAAATCTGACGGTTTTGAATGTACAAGAATAATCCCTGTAAGTGCTATCCACCGCAGTACGTCAAAACTCGTGTCTCTTAACTTTATCGAACTACTCATCTTTCTACAATTCTATAATCTTATTCATTATCCAAATTTACTTCAATTCTTTCAGATTTAATGCACGTAGTACTGAAACTTGATTTAATATCGGCAAGCATCACATCCCGTATATCCGAGTAGTCAGAGTGTGCGGGAACTCTGTACTACCCAACTGGAGCCTTGGATACGAGCAAGGCCGGAAGCCGTTATTATTTGCCATGATTCACTCTATTGTAAGCACTCAATTGCTTTGGAAGTCCTTTTTTACAAAGGGCCTCCAAAGCCACAAGTTTCATATCTTTAACTAAGATTAATGATTACCTATTCTTGCAACAACGGCTTCCGGTGTCAATGTCCCATAGTCCGTGTTAC
>JAEEGL011645999.1_pt1 | contig 17442 bp, 16 predicted proteins | sample 9134231 | NCBI WGS metagenome assembly JAEEGL01 (sample SAMN16246548, study PRJNA631951) | gut metagenome | biome: gut microbiome; feature: rumen; material: fiber-attached | host: Bos | place: Iran: Karaj | collected 2018-10
CCTTATCCTTGACCAGTACGGTTTCAATCCCGAGATGGGACATAAGGAAGTCGGCGGTGTTAAGGCTGCTGTTACTTCCTCCGGTGATTTCCACTCCATCATGGAGCAGCTCGAGGTAGACTGGAAGTATTCGGATGCTCTCCAGGGTGCTGATTATGAGTTAACGGCAAGAATCCTCATCAAGGAAATCTTCAGAATGCACGGATTAAGTGCAAGATTTGATGCTAAGCCCCTCGCAGGCGTAGCCGGATCCGGTGAACATACACATGTAAATGCCGTTGCTTTCCTCAAGGACGGAAGAAGGATCAACCTCTTTGCTCCCCAGGACAGAACTGCAGATTACCTTTCAAGAATCGGTTGGGGTTCTTTGATGGGCATTATGAAGAACTATGACCTTATTAACCCGTTTGTATCTGCAACAACAGATGCATTCATGAGACTTCAGCCGGGATTCGAGGCTCCCACACATGCAGTTGCTTCACTCGGTAAGGATGTACTCACTCCCTCCCGTAACCGTTCTGTCCTCTTAGGTCTTGTAAGATCCATGGAGACAGATAAGACAACGAGATTCGAGCTTCGTTCCCCTAACCCGCACACAAATACTTATCTTTGCCTGTCTGCTATCTACCAGTGCATGCTTGACGGAATAAGATATGTACTTAACTCTAACAAGACAACACACGATCTCGAGGCAGAATTCAGCAAGCCGTTCGGCACGGAGGCTGACTATCTTTTGAAGGATCGTCTGTACAGATGCGAAGATGATATCTTCGAGACTATGGATGAGGATGAAAGAGACAGACTGTTTGGAACTCCTCCCGCCACTGTATATGATTCACTGAAAAACTTCCTTGAAGCTGATGACGCAACTAATATCTTGTGTGCAGGCAATGTATTTAACGACAAGATCCTTTCATCCTACTCACATGCCATGCTGGACAGATGGCTGTATGAGCTCTCAGACAGGATCATCCCTACTAACCTTGCCACACTCAGAAGCTACACAAGAAAGCATAACGATTCTAACGGAGTTGATGACGAGTATTGGTCTGACATCGAAACGATCAAGATGAATCTTGCCAAAGATACGACCGAGAGAACATCTGTATTCAGCTGCATAAGAAATTCACTTGAGTCCAAGGATCTTAAGGAGATCTCCAAGCTCCAGCTTCGAATGAACCGCGACATGAACGAGGCGGCCGACATCTATAAGAGATATTCAGATAATCAGATATGAGTCTGACAGCTTATGATATCTGCTGGTTCTTCGTTGTCTATTCTCTTGCAGGATGGATCATCGAAGTTATATTTCACGCTACTGTAAAAGGTCAGGTAGTTAACAGAGGATTCCTTAACGGACCGGTCTGCCATGTTTACGGATTCGGTATGATCCTCGTACTTGCTATCTATAATTATGTAGGTATCGACAACGCATTTGTCATCTTCCTTGAGGGACTAATCTTCACCACCCTCATTGAACTTGCCGCCGGGTTTATACTCGCTAAGTTCTTTCACGCAAGATGGTGGGATTACAGCAAGATGCCCCTGAATCTTAACGGATACATATGCGCAGGCTTCTCTATTATCTGGGGACTTGCTGTAGTATTTGTTATCAAGCTTGTACATGTTTTCATATACAGGTTCACTTCCGCTCTTATCCCCGAGCGGATCGGATGGCCAATACTAATTGCTCTTTATATCCTGTTTATAGCCGACACGGTAGTAACAGCCCTTACTATCATTGGTCTTAACAAGAAACTCGCTGAGCTTGACAGGATATCGGCTTCCCTTAAGACGATGAGCAACAGGATGAGCGACAGGATAGGAAACAAATCCCTCAAGGCAGTTCAAAAGGCTCAGGAATCGGCAGTTCAGGCAAAGCTTGGAAAAGCGGAACTCGAAGAAGACCTTATGGAACGCTACGAATCATTAAAAGCTTCTATCACCGAACACAGACACTTCGGAGCGGGCCGTATCTTAAGAGCATTCCCTGATATTAAGCACAGAGATTACAGATCAGTAATTGAAGACATCATGAAAAGAATAAACGAATAGCATTGTGTTAAAATTAATACATGCATTACAAGTGTCTGATAATTGATGATGAAGTAGAACTTACAAAGATGACAGCCGAGTACTTCGAGATGTTCGGAGTGACTTGTTTTGTTGCCAATGATATGGATTCGGCTCTTGAATTCTTTAAGGAAAACACATGCGACGTTATCCTTTTGGATGTTAATCTCAAGGATAAAAGCGGATTCGAGCTTTGTAAAACAATAAGAGAGAATTATGACACTCCCATACTCTTTATAAGTGCAAGACAAAGTGACGACGATGTTCTCATTGCCCTGAATATCGGCGGCGACGATTATATTAAGAAGCCTTATTCATTAAGCGTTCTTCTTGCCAAGGTAAATGTAATCCTTAAAAGGACTGCCAACACTTCTTTAGAGTCGAAGGATAATGATTCCGGGACTAACTGCCCGCTTGATAAGGATACTATGAGTTTCATCATCAACGGCCGTAAGATCGCACTTAAGGCCAGAGAGTTTGCTCTTGCCCAATATCTTTATGACAACAGAAACTCAATAGTTACCAAAGATCAGATATTTGAAGCCGTCTGGGGAGATTCTTTCTACAGCGACGGCACCCTTAATGTTCATATAAGAAGATTAAGAGAAAAGATCGAGGAAGATCCCAACAACCCGCAGATTATTAAGACAATCTGGGGAACCGGTTATATGATGGAAATCTGATGAAGTTCCGCAATCTGTTGATCATTTATATTGTGTTGTTCACTGCATTATTCGCAGTTCTTTTTGCAATGCGTCCCGGCAACGATTTTAACAGGGGCGATATGACACGTTACTATAATGAAGCAAAAGCCGTATCCGAAGGCTCGGAGCCACCGGAAGATGCTACGGTCATTTATCTGACGGATGATGATTATCAGCAAAAGCAAATAGCATTCATAAGGCAGGGAGCTGTCATTCTCGATATAACAAAGGACGGACAGATAATAGGCAAGATCATCTGGTGTGACACCGGGAATCTGATAGAAGATTGTTCACAGACTTATTTCAAATTTACTCTCATAGCATTGGCAGCCGCAGCCCTATTGGGACTTGTCATAATCATCCTTGTTTACAGAAACTATATCCGCCCTTTCAACAAACTCCAGACTTTCGCGGGACAGATAGCAAAGGGTAACCTCGATTATCCTCTTGCAGTTCATAAGTCATCTTATTTCGGAGCTTTTACCGAGAGTTTTGACATTATGAGAGAAGAACTTAAAAAGGCCCGTGAGAGCGAAGCACGGGCGCAGAAAGCAAAGCAGGAGATGATGGCTGAACTGTCGCATGACATAAGAACGCCCCTCTCCACTATCAACGCGACATGCGAAGTAATCGAAGTAAAGAGCAAAGACAAGGATGTACTCGGCAAGACCTCGATAATCAAGAGCAAAGCCGCGACCATAGACAGTCTTATATCCAACATGATGAATGCTTCCCTTGAGGAAGTAACCGAGCTCAAGGTTAACCCCAAAGAAGAGTCTTCACTTCTCATCAACACCATGATCGAAAATGTTAAGGACTTAGGTGAGATCAATGTCTTAAATGATATCCCCGGATGCCTTCTGTATTACGACCCGTTAAGACTTGAACAGGTAATAGATAATGTCGTTGGCAACTCGGTAAAGTATGCTGGAACACCCATTGATATATCTTACAAAAGCGTTGATAACGGCATAGTAATTACCATAAGTGACAAAGGTCCCGGTGTTGATCAGGAGGAACTGTCACTTCTTACACAGAAATTCTACAGAGGAAACAAAAGCTCAGACAAGCCGGGAAGCGGTCTTGGCCTTTACCTTGCAAAATACTTTATGGAGAACATGGACGGAGATATAGTCTTCTCAAGCAACAACGGGTTTACCGCCGATATATACATACGCCGCGTATCCTGATTTCCAATTAAGAAACAGTTAAGAAATTGGTAGGTTTGAGGTTAAGAACCCTCTGTTTTGTATTGCTATACTGCAATCATAAAAGCAAAAGGAGGGAACTCAAATGAAGGATTTTGACATTCACGTAAAAGGAACAGGAAAAGTAACATTATTCGGAACAGACAACGGCACTATCACAGCACCGGTAGAATCAAGGATAGATTCTGACAAGTACAACTGCGATATCGATGTTAACACTAATGAAGATATCATCATCGGTGTCCCTTCCGATACAAAGCACATCGAGATAGCGATTGCTGACACAAGCTTGATCATCAAGGACCTGGACTTTGATAATCTCGAGATCGACGCCAAAGGTTCGGTTAAGATCAAGGCCGTAAACATCAGCGGAAAACTTGATATCAACCTCTCAGACAGCGTTGCAGATCTCTCCCTTCCGGAAGGATTCACATTCAGAACAGTCACAGAGGGAAAGAACAACAGGCTGAACAACTCAAGAACAGAATCGGCATCCGCTGCAAACATTATCGAGTTAAACGGCAAGAACAGCGTCCTCAACATCAGATAAGGAATAGGTATAAAAATGGAAAAGAAAGTATTATTGGAAGCTAAGAATCTTTGCAAGACATACTCTAACGAGAGTGTCCAGCAGCATGTCATCAAGAATCTCAACCTTAAGATCTATGAGGGTGACTTCACTGTAATAATGGGTAATTCAGGATCAGGTAAGAGCACTCTTCTTTACTCTTTATCAGGAATGGACAGACCCACGCTCGGAAAAATAACCTACGGCAGCGAGGACATCTCTTCATACAGCAACGATAAGCTTGCTGTATTCAGACGCAATCACTGCGGGTTTGTTTTCCAGCAAAACTATCTTAATGACACTATGAGCGCTCTTGATAATGTCATGGTCAGCGGTCTTCTCGTAACACGCGACAGAAAAGCACTTGCAAAAAGAGCTATGGATCTTCTTCATAAGGTTGAGATTGAAGACCGTGACATGAAGAAATTCCCTTCGCAGTTATCCGGCGGCCAGCAGCAAAGAGTTGCCGTAGTAAGAGGTGTTATCAACAGGCCCGAGATCCTTTTCGCAGATGAGCCTACCGGTGCTTTAAACTCGCAGAATACCGAGAATGTTCTCGATATTCTGACGGAGCTTAACAACGAGGGACAAAGCATAGTTATGGTAACTCACTCGATAAAGGCAGCCGAACGCGGAAGCAGAGTCATCTACTTAGCTGATGGTATCGTCAAATCGGAGATTGACCTTTCTTCCACACCTGCTAAGGACAGGCACGCACAACTCAAGGATTTCCTTAATAAGATGGGATGGTAATTATGTATTCGCTTTTGTTTATAATAATCAACAACATAAAGAAGAAAAAGGGTGACATCCTCACTCTTGCCGTATTAGGCATACTCGCCTCTTTCATGCTCTACACAGGTGCATCTGTACTTAGCGGCATAAGCAAGGTAATGGACACGGCATTCGATAATTATAACGGAGCTCACATCTACTACCAGGTCCCTTCAGAATATGCAGATGACGTGCAGAGCATTATCCTCGAGAACCAAAACATTTCCGAATACGACAGAAGCGAAGCCGATGTAGCTTTCATCGACTATAAGATATCGGACAGCACTGAGTGGTCGAACTTCGAGTTTATACTTGGTTCTTTTGAGGAACAAAGAACCATCAACACTTTGGATTGCGACACTTCCGCATTAAGCGATAATGACATCCTTATCCCCTATTATCTTAAGAGTTCATTCCCGGTAGGATGCACGTGGCAGTTCAGGATCGGTGATAACGAATACAGCTATAATGTAGCAGGATACATCGAGGATGCTATCTTTGCTTCAAGCATTAATATAACTGTGTATAACGTCTATATGAGCGATGCTGCACTTCAGACCATTAATAATGATAATCCTAATGCCATCGCTCCGGGTTGCAGCCTTAAGATCAGATTCAATGATCCCGGCACTATTAAAGAAAACCGTGACGAAATATGGAACAGATATAACGAATGGGCAGGAAGCGATCCTGCAAGATTATCGATGCCGATTCTTGAAGTTAACTGGCCTGACATGAAGGGCGGCGGCTCCTTTATGCCGCAGATCGTTATGGCAGTCATAATGCTCTTTGCAGTATTGATCCTCTTCATTGCCGTAATCGTAATCAACTTCAGCATCAGGAACTTCATCGAGAAGAATATGAAGAATACGGGCATTCTCGAGGCTTCAGGCTACACCACTAAGCAGCTTATTCTTGCCTCCATGCTCGAAAATTCAATAACAGCGGTTATCGCTTCCACTATTGGTGTTACTTTGGCTATCTTGGGCAAGGATGCTATCGGTGACGTTATCAGTATTGTTATGGGACTCTCCTGGAACCAGCCTTCGAATATCATAATCGGGGTGCTTACCATAATATCAATCACTTTGATAATCGCTCTCACAAGCTTGCTCACCTCATTAAAATATAAGAAGATCACAGTCCTGGAGTGCTTAAGAGGCGGCGTAACCAACCATAACTTTAAAAAGAATCATCTTCCCTTTACCAAAACAAATCTGCCCCTTCCCCTGCAGTTGTCGCTCAAGGATATACTTGGAGACAAGGGCCGCAATATTATTCTTGTTGTCATAACAATAATACTTGCAGTATCCACAAATGTAGGTTTCACTCTGCTTGAGAACTTTGCTTATGATACGGATGCCACCCTTACTGTTGCAGGAATCGAAGCAGGCACCGTAACAATAAAGGATTCAAGGGATATCATCGATGAAGTAAGAGCATTAGATTCAGTTGATAAGGTAATCATGTATTACACCCTGGCACCCGATGTTTCTTTCGGAGATAACACTATAAACCTCGATGTCGATGTCTATGATGATCTGAACTTGCTTGAACATGATATGATTGTCGAAGGCCGATTACCCGAGGCCGACAATGAGATAATGCTGACTCAAATAATAGGAGACGAATTAGGAGTCTCATTAGGAGATATAGTATATCTTGAGTATGGTGATACAAGACTCGATTATGTGGTAACAGGCTTTGACCAGAAGATTAACCATCTTGGACGCAAGGGCAGCCTTACTGACGAAGGAGCACAGCGCTTAGCAGGTGCCATAGATACTGTTGCTCTTTATGTCTATGCTGCAGAAGGTGAAGACTACGAATCTTTATCCCGGGACCTCGCACCCATCACATCTTCAACGGTAGAGGATACCGGTAAGCAGATTCAGGAAACCATCTCAACGGTTTCCAACAGCATGAAGATAATATGCATAGTCATAGTAGCCGTGACTATCCTGGTTGTCATCTTTGTTGAGATGCTGCTTATCAGATCCAAGATGATAAGAGAAAACAAGAATTACGGTATCAATAAGGCGTTAGGATTTACATCGGGACAGCTCATGCTGCAGATAATGATAATGAACATACCAACTATCACACTCGGTGTAATACTTGGTACCATCCTGTCCTTACCTGCATCGAATTATCTGATAAACGCATCGTTTATACTGTTTGGAATGAGAGGAATTAACTACACTCTTCACCCCAAATGGATGGCAGTAACCCTGATAGGAATAATCGTTACAGCAATGGTTACATCATTGATCTGTTCCCTTTCAGTAAGAAAGACCGAACCGGTTGAACTCCTTATGGAAGAATGATCAACTGCCAACCCGGCTTCCGCACTGTTCACAGACAGCAGCAGTTCCCTTACGGATCTTCAAGGGAGCTCCGCAATTAGGACAGTTCTTACCGATAAACCGGTTCGTATAATCTTCAGCACCGCGTACTCGATCTGACAGATTGAATACGCGGTTTTTTGCATCGTATGTAAGCGAGGTGAAATAATTCTTATCTATCGCCTTCTGGACACGCATCTTAAAGAGAAGACTTTTATTCTTAACAATATCATCCATTCTTATAAATCCGTCAGAATCATGTAAAAAGATTCTGTTAAGATGATTAACCGTACCGTAGAAAACAAGGTTATTGATACCTAAGATGATAACGGCTATTCCGACTATCGTAAAAAAGACAAATAAGCCAATGTATTCAGTATCATTCTCAACAATAAAAGCCATTATAATAAGGAAATTCAAAAAGAACATTATAAATCCCAAAACTGTTGCAATAATCCCAATTACCAGTTTTTTGGCAGTCTTACTTCTATCCAGATACATAACTTATCTTCTCCTTAAATAAGAACCACAGTGCGTGCATTTGTCAGCACTGTCACGTCTTAAGCGGTTAGACGCACCACATGTAGGACAGATAACATCGATATAACCTGAATCAGTAGAATCAGAATCAGGATCAAGAATGAGATAATCACCTTGAATCACAGCATTCTTAATAACATTGTGTTTAATTGCCCTGTTTATATCACTTACAACGGTATTGACAGGATACCCCGTCATTTCACTCATACGGATCAAAGAAACCTTGCCGTCATGATCCTCATTTATAATCTGACCATACTTAGGCATTCTGTTAAGCACCATTTTAATAACAAAGAAAAAAGCAGCTTCAATAGCAATAATGCACATCAATATTGTACAAGTAACAACTGTGACAGGATTATCAATACAAGCCACAAGAAGAATTATCATCATCACGAATAAGAACACCACCAATCCGATGAAAAAACCAGCAGCCTTTGATTTGCTTTTTAATCTTTTGTAGTCAAAATACTCTTTTATACTACTCACCCCTGTAATAGGCTTCGAGAGCAGGTCTTGCATTCTCGTATGCCGATTTAAGATCCGGGTCGAACTGTGTACCCATTCCTTCCATTATTATACTGTTTGCTTTATCAAAATCGAATGCCTCTTTGTAAACTCTTTTACTTACAAGTGCATCATATACATCAGCAATTGCCATGATCCTTGCTTCAAGAGGTATCTCATCCCCCTTAAGACCTTTGGGATATCCCGATCCGTCTACTCTTTCATGGTGATAGTGTGCAACGTTTTCCGCGATAACTTTAAAGTATTCGTCGTCAGTGTCCTTTAATATCTCGTGAATTACTCTTGCTCCCTCCTGGGCATGAAGTTTCATCTTTGCATATTCTTCGTCTGTGAACCGGCCCGGCTTTCTCAAAACCGCATCATCAACAGCAATCTTACCGAGATCGTGCATCGGGGCTGCTTTAATAACAGCTTTGCAGAACTCATCCGACAGATTAAGTTTGCCTTCCTTCTTAATCTGTTCGATAAGTATCCTAACCCCTTCTGATGTCCTCTTTATGTGCCCGCCGGTAGAATTGTCACGGCTTTCAACCATCATTGCAAGACTCATGATCAGATTGTCATGCATCTTAACAATATGAAGCGTCTTCTCATTAACTTCACGCTGAAGATCCTCATTATACCCGTCAAGAAGCTTGATGTATTTCTTGTTCTCCGTATCATCTCTGAAAGTTACTATATAGCCGCGTTTTACACCGCCATCATAAAGATAACTTACATTGACGGTATAATACTTAACATCATTCTCTTCTTTAAATGTCAAAGAGAATGTGTCATCATTCTGATTCAATCTGAATGACTCAAGATAGTGTCTTACTCTTCTTTCGGACTTCTTATAACCGAATATCTCATCTACAGAAACATTATTAAGTTCAGGAACCAAAGAACGTGCAAGTTCATTACTTCCAAGATATCTGTATCTGAAGTCAAATGTTATATATCCAATCTGACTCTCATGTACCATGGAATCGATGACCGTATCACCAATATCATACAAATTGACTCTGAATGCTATAAGAAGGTAGATGATCTGAGCGATTACGTAACCCAATGGCATCAGGTCATAATGATCAATTATCATTCTGCCTACAAAGTAACTTAATATACAGATTACATCCGGAATAAAAAGCATCATAAGGATTCTTCTGGATGCTTCTTTTTTATTAAGCCATGCGTATATGATTGATACTATACCGGCAACAAAAAAAAGTGACAGCACAACATAATAGATATCGTGAAACGGTCCGTATTTCTTGATCAATACAGGAATACCCGAAGACAAATCAAGCGTGGCTTCTTTGTAGAATATTCCACTATAACCGATGCTTAATACAGAACCGTAAGTCAGAACCGAAATTACAAAAGCAGCAGTACGTATCCATTTGGGAATATTAATCCTGCTTAAGTTAAGGATACCAAGCAGAATGAAATACTGTAAAAACAAACCGCCTATATAGATAATCTTCTGACAGATCAGAACTCCCTCGAGTGTCTTTGAAAGAGAGTACAGTATATATCCTAAGCACGATATAGGTACCAACGTGAAGATCATAGTAAAATTCACGTCAAAATGCTTGTGCCAGATATAAATATACCCGGCTGACAGTATCAGTGATAATACAAACAAACTGCCATAAAACAGAGTTAACAAATTATTGTTCCTCCACGCTGACTACATTTTACACGATATCGATAGTTATATCTCCTGTTATTGAATGAAGGACGCAGTCTTCGTCCCCTTCGGACTGCGGAACATCAACATCACCTGTTATAACAGTTGCTTCAAAATTCTTTCCCGACAGCAATGTGCCTTCAATATCACCTGTAGTTACATCAACATTTATGTAAGAGGCATCACACTCATCGAAAGTAACATCGCCGGTAACACACGTAATACTAATTGAATCCTGAGCAACAATACCATCAAGTATAATATCCCCCGTGATAGTAGAAATAGACAGGTCACTATACTGTTCCTGCGGTAAATATACAGTTATTTCCGGCATAGCATTTCCAATGCCTATAGAATTGAGATTTAATAACTCATTATTATCGTCTTCAGTATTGATCACTAATGTACCGTCCTGTACTTCAACGACTGAAGACACCCCTTCAGGAATCCGGCACTCAACACGGCAATGATCCTCACCGGTTAACTGCAATGTAATATCAGCAGTTGTGGCAGTAATGTTTATACTTGAAAAATCCTCTTCAACATCATAAGTCCTGGTCTCATATTTATTGTTTAACCCGGTTAGTCCTTTTATCCCGGTCATAGACAGCCCTATACATGATATTGCGACACCTAAGACCAATAATACTCCTGCTGCTATCAGCCATTTAACCGATCTTCTCATCGTATGCATCCCCCTTACCAACAAACAAAGACTTGATACCAAGTACGATCTTTTTGGTTACAAATACACCACCCTTAGTAGTCAATAATGAAAAAAGCACAGTAAGAATTGCTATAGCTGCAATTATTAAACTGACGCCTGTACTTAAGATTCCCGGTCCGAAGCGGCCTGTAATTAACAGGATAATCGCTACTATAAACATAGCAACCGCTGCTATCGAAAATGATAATGCCAACGCATAAACCGTAATAATAAGACTCCACAAAGTTATAAACAAAGAAAGAACAAGACTAAAAACGGTAATGACCAGAGGAAACCAAATTGGGAAACCCAAAATGATAAGCACTATCCACAATGTGGAATGCTTCTTTTCGGGCTTAACTCTGTTTTTAACAAGCTTTGATAACGGAATCTCGGACATGATTCTGTCAACTATCTCATCGGGACTTCCTATCTGTTCGACAGCTTCCTGCTCAGAAGCACCGTCTTCAATACGATCGTCGATCATTTCCTCATAGAAAGTAATACGTTCATCAAGCTCCTGCTCAGGCAAGCCTGCTAACTTACTTCGCAGCTGCCCCAAAAACTCTTCCTTATTCATTAGAACCTTCCTCTCTGGTTATGAACCGATGGATCGCAAGCATTTCCTTCCAATCATCATTGAATTCATCCAATCTTTTTAATCCCTGCTTTGTTATATGGTAGTACTTCCTTAATCTGCCCTGGTATTCAAACATCCTGACTGTAAGCATCTGGGAGGATTCCAAACGCTTAAGTATCGTATAAAGAGTTGATTCGGATAATTCAATGTATGGCTTCATATCCTTAATGATCTTATAGCCGTAAGAATCATCATTTTTAATAGCTGCCAAAACACAAACATCCAGAAGTCCGCGTTTCAATTGTATATCCACTATTAATCCTCCTCTCCTATACTATATGTCATGATATACATCGTATCGCGAAGTATATCATGTGTCAACTATATCCTGTTAATGTATAATTAAAAGGAATGTCATTTACAGGGAGAGATAAAATGGATACCAGAACAGAATCCACTACAGCTACAGTATTAAGAGTCATATTCGCGATAATTGCATCATTCGCTATTCTTATCCTTACTAATTGTCTTCTTCTTAAAGCATCGTTCCTTAATAATCACTTTTGGAAAGATTTGATCAAGGATGAAAAAACCATCGATCTTATAAGGGAAGAAATAGATTCAGAGTTTGAAGATACATTCAGATTTGAAGGATTCGATCCCGGTACCTCCGAACAGATGAGAGATGACTTTATCGATCTCATAATTGATGATGTGGTTGATGGTATGATTGAAGGCGATACCAAGATTGACGAGGACAGATATTACGAATTTCTTGATGAGTACGAAGATGTAATATTCGGAGATATGAACCTGTCTTCAAGTCAGATCAAAGAGTTAAAGGAAGAGTATATAGACGAATTCCAGACTTCACTTGATGAACTGGTAGATGATGCAGAACAAGGCGGTCAGCTTGAAGTATTCAGTGATTTCGAAGAAGCTTCCAGGGTAAATGACATCATTATCGTTGTTTGTTCTTTGATACTTATCGCGATAATTGTTGTTTTGATGCTCATTCACATAAACAAATACCGTCCCGTCAGAGCCCTGGGAATAGCAATGACAGTAGCAGAATCGCTTAATCTTTTGATATGGGGGTTTTTCTTCATCGCTTTTTCCTATGTTAAGGAAATGGCAAAAAGCGAGGACCACGTTACGCAGGTATTAGTAGATATCATCGGCACCAAGGTTAATATGCTGACCTTCATGGTATTCCTCTCATTGATCGCAGGAATAGTTGTTATAATAATCGGCTCAATCGGAGCTTCAAGGACTAACGAGACATTAAGCGAGGAAATCTAAGGAGATCTATATGGCTAAGAAAGAAAGACTGGTCAGCATAATTATGGCTTTAATCATCTCATCCTGTATGGGCATAATAATGACTTTTATAGTCAGGGCAACAGCTGATGAGATCAAACTGTCATCTATGCCTCCCGCACCTATTATGTACATTTCAGGCATAATAGAATCGATTATTATTTGTGTCATTATCACGCTTTTGATTCCTTTAGGAAAAATGGGACGCACGCTTGCATCAAAGGCAGGTGCAAATCCCCCGGGCATCAAATTCACGCTTTTAAACAGCATTCCATTTGCTGTTATTAATGCAGTCGGATGCAGTTTTATCTTATGCCTGATAAATATAATCCAGGCCCGTTCACACATACCGGCGGACCAAGTACCGCCTTTTGTACCTATGTTTCTCAGTCAATGGCTGATATCTTTACTGCCCTCGATCTTACTTGGGTACCTGCTGTCAGTTGTCGTCTCACCTTTGGTTGTACGTGCCGTCGGATTAACAGGTCGTCCTGCGGGAAGACCCGAATAATACTTATCAGTTAACAGGAGGCTTTCATGGAAAACTTCACCTTTTACTCCCCGACACTTTTTGCTTTCGGTAAAGGAACAGAATCAGACGCCGGTAAATACGTAAAACGTTTTGGCGGAAGCAAAGTCCTTATCCATTACGGCGGTGGAAGTGTAGTAAGATCCGGTCTTTTGGACAGAGTTAAAGCATCTTTGGACAAGGAGGGATTACCCTTTATTGAACTTGGCGGTGTTAAACCCAATCCCAGAAGCGGACTCGTTTATGAGGGAATTGAAATAGGAAGAAAAGAAGGTATAGACTTCATTCTTGCTGTTGGAGGAGGAAGTGTTATCGACTCATCCAAAGCAATCGCGATGGGAATTCCTTATGAAGGCGACTTTTGGGATTTTTATCAAGGAAAGCCTGTCGAGAAAGCCTTGCCCGTAGGAACGGTGCTGACAATCGCCGCTGCAGGCAGTGAAGGAAGTCCTGACTCTGTAATCACAAAAGAAGAAGGCATGTTTAAAAGAGGAGCCGGAAGCGATCTTATAAGACCCAAGTTCAGCATCCTTAACCCCGAGCTTACCCAGACTCTCCCTCCTTTCCAGACAGCCTCGGGTGCAACCGATATTATGGCGCACCTTTACGAAAGATATCTTACTAACACTAAAGATGTTGAAGTAACTGACAGACTTATCGAGGCTTTACTTCTTACGATGAAGCACGAGACCCCGAGAGTAATCGCAGATCCTGATAATTATGAGGCAAGAGCAAACATTATGTGGGCAGGAATGGTCGCTCACAATAACACCTGCGGAGTTGGAAGAAGCCAGGACTGGAACAGTCACGTTATCGAACACGAACTGTCTGCACTTTATGATTGTGCTCACGGTGCCGGTCTGGCTGTCACAATGCCGGCTGTTTTCAAATATGTTATGAATCATAATGTGATGAGATTTGCGCAGGTTGCAGTAAGAGTCTGGGGATGCCAGATGGACTTCGAACATCCTGAAGCAACTGCACTTGAAGGAATCAACGCATTTCAAAGTTTCCTTTGCTCTATCGGTATGCCGAAGAATTTCGAGGAACTTGGTGCAAAGCAGGAAGATATACCGAAGCTTGTTGATGTGCTTTGCCACGGCGACGGAAGGCAGGGATCGATAAGCGGATTCGTAACTCTTAACGAAGAGGACTGCACCAAGATCTATCAGATGATGGTTTGATCATCCTTTTTGATATTTATTCACGATCTCAAGAAATGTTTCCTTGGGGACGGGCTTAGAGAAGTAAAAACCTTGCATATAATCCACATCGAGTTTCTTAAGAAGCTCAACCTGCGACAAGGTCTCGACGCCCTCCACAAGGATTTCTTTTTTGATCTGACGGATCATTCTAATGCTGTTCTCGAGTATGATATGTCCAAGTTCGCTCTTCTGAGCCTCCCATAAAATACTCTTATCAATCTTTATGCAGTCAAGATTCATAGAGGCTAATGCCTTCATATTGGAGTAACCTGTACCATAATCGTCCATAGAGAACAGGAAACCTTCATGTTTAAGATCATTTATCCTGTTACTTAGAAGCTCGTAACTCTCAGCTGAAACGGACTCCGTAACCTCGAAGTTGATCATGCTCTTATCTATACCGACATGCTCAACGATGCCGTTAATATGCTCGACAAAACCGCTCTTCATAAGCTGCAGGACAGACAGATTAACATTAATGCAGTCAATAGAACGTGATGCAAGATTCTCTTCCTTGATAAGCTTGCAAACTTCCATAAGAACATAATCATCAATTGCATCAATAAGTCCATTGTGCTCGGCAACAGGAATAAACTCATCAGGGAAAAGCATTCCCATCTCATCATCATGAAGTCTTACAAGGGCTTCTGCACCATGAATGGTCTTCGCATCTCCCCTGACCGTGGCCTGATAATAAACTTCAAACTTTCCTTCAGCAAGGCCTCTCGAAATCGCTTTCTCTACCGCGGAATTACGCAATATGGAATTAATATCTTCTCCGGCAAGAATCTTTTTATCAGTTTTTGCGGAATTGCTGTTATCAAACATATACATCGCATCATTAACGCGGTCGATCTGCTCAGGTATCTTTGCAATAACAATAGATGACGAAAGGAGCACCATTGTATCGGATGCTTTCCACGGTCTCTCAAATCTGCTTATTATATTCTCCGCTATCCTGTAAACTTCCTCGCTGGTTCTATCAAACCAGGTGATTACGAATGTGCGCCGTCCGATTCTGTAGATGTTGTAGCGTTTCTGCAAAGACTCGAGGTACTGAGACACCTGCTTCTCTATGATCTCACGGATGTCAGCACCGCTGTTTCTCGATATGATCTCGGGAGTCATTACACGGATACACATGGCATGGAATGAGACCTTGTTGATAAGGTACCCCTGACAATCGGTAATAAAAGCCTGTCTGTTGTAAAGTCCCGTGAGCTGGTCTAATCTGTCATCCTCATTCTCTACTACCATCATTACACCGGTCAGGCCAATCGCTTCAGCAAGCAACTCAACTTTAAGATCTTTAATAAACAGTTGTATAAGTATTCCAAGTATAGTAATGGATGCAAAAGTGAGAATACCGACTCTGCGCTTTTGGTTTAATACCCGCCACGTAGTTGTCAGATGTGCAAGAGCCATAGTGAAGTAGTAAGCCGCTGCCAGGTAGATGATTACCTCTCCCCAGCTTCTGACAAACTCTCTGTTCTCATTAGCATAATAAACCCAATGCGTAATCGGATTAGTTAGAGCAAGTGCCTCGGTAATACCAAAAACAAAGTAATTAAAGACTTTCCTGGCATCGAACTTGTTGAAGACCATACCGCATACATAAGAAACATAGAAATAGAATAACGGGGCAAGGCCGGTGTGTATAAGGAAATAAATATATCTCGATATCTCGGATATACTCATGGCTCTGTCCGAATAGTCTTTAATGGGGTTATAGTATGCGGTAATAGAGGTACATGTACTGTTAAGTGCAACTATAATCAGGAGGAGCATAAACAACTTATTCTGAAGTTTGCCCATTCTTCCCTGTACTCTAATAAAAAAGAGATTGGAAAGACAGATTATAAATGCAGATACAGAAAATGCAAATGAAAGATTATAAAACTCTAACATAACACCCCCGTATTTAAGATATAAAAAAAACAAAAACGCGTCAATTAAGAACGCGCTTTGTTTTTAATATATTTATATATTATTAATACTGCACCGGCCAAGCTCACTATGTATGAACAATGCCAATACCAGGGAGTCACAAACCTGACATTCACAGCTCCATCATCAGTGGGAGGAAGTATAAGACTGATCCTGTTGTTATTTCCGTTTAAAATATCAAGTGAAGTCTCTCCGTCATAAGTCATGAGATATGCCCTGTAATGCCTGTAATTAAACAGAGGGAATTCCACTTCGCAGTTCTCATTGGAACTGTAATAGACAAAGATCGAATCTCCGGTCCTGTTAACATCACTTACCACAACTTCAGGAGCCCGGGCTAAACATGCCTCAAGAGAAGGAAGATCGTGCGGGTTTGTTCCGGTCAGAAGATACTCATCACCGCTGATCCAATCCGAATGAATATTGACTTCAGCATCATATGAAACCCTGTCCACAGGTCTATATTGTCTGAAACTGAAAACTGTACCCCCAATTACGAAGAACAGAAGAAGTCCGATAACAAGATTCCTGGTTGATAGTTTCTTAATAACTATACCTTCATCACGAACTCTGAAGTACTCAATCATCATAAGTACTGACAGCAAATCTGCGATCTGAAGGAAACGCATCGGAAACTGCAGCACACCAACATACTTTCCTGCAACCGGTATCTGTGCCAGAAGGTCCCAAGGGAAAGAGTAAGTGCACATAATGAGGCTTAAAAGCGTAATCATCATTAACGA
>JAEEGL011910890.1_pt1 | contig 17442 bp, 8 predicted proteins | sample 9134231 | NCBI WGS metagenome assembly JAEEGL01 (sample SAMN16246548, study PRJNA631951) | gut metagenome | biome: gut microbiome; feature: rumen; material: fiber-attached | host: Bos | place: Iran: Karaj | collected 2018-10
TCGCGCCGCTTGCCTTCACCCGCACGCGATAGGTGCCGGGGTCAAGGTTTTCCAATGCGCCGGTGCAGGCCGTCCAGGCCGCGCCGTCCGTGCTGTACTCATGGGCTGCGGTGGTGGGGATGCTCCCCTTCCCGCCGATGGCGCCGGGCTGGACCGCAGCCAGGTTCGGCGTGGCCGCCTTGTCTACGGTGATGCTCTGGGCCTCGCTGTCCAGAGTGGTGGTCCCGTTGCCCTTCATCACCACGGTGATGGTGCAGGGAGCGATGCCCGCCAGGTCTGCGCTGCTTTCCAGGACCGTGAGCTCCGTATCGCTGCCGATGCGGTAGACCATGCCCTGGGCCAGGCCGGAGAGGGTGCCCGTATTCGCGCCTGTGGCGGTGAACACCGCGGCGGGGGTGGCCTCCCTGGTCTTTGCCGCGGGCGCGGTCAGGGTGAGCGCCGCGTCCGCCGTGGGCGTGCCGGAAACGGTGATCTGGGTATAACTGTCCCGGGTCACGGTGATGCCGTTTTCTCCCTGGACGGCGTAATCCGTGGGGAAGTAATATCCCTCCGCGGCGGTATAGACCACAGCGGTGATGCTTTCGTTTTCCGTTACGGTCTGCTGGGCTGTGCCGGAGCTGAGGGTCATATGCTCCCCGGCGCTGACCGTCACGGTATAGGTGGGCCTGGCGCTCACGGTGAAGCTGACCTCCGCCGCTGCCGTCGCGCCGCCGTCATAGGTCAGGGTGACGGTGACGGTGTAGGTCCCGGCGGTAAGCCCCGCGGCGGGCTGGATGGTATAGGTCGTATTGTCCTGCGTGCCGGTGGTCACGGTGACGCCGCCGGTCTGATTCAGGGCGAAGCGGTCCGCGTCCGTGCCGCTGAGGGCTATGCCGGAGACGGTGGTATCGCTGTTCCCCGCAGCGGTCAGGATGATCCCCTGGGCCTCAGGCTGGGCGTATCCCTCCGTCACCGCGGCAAAGACCGGGGCGGTGACGGTGAGGGTGTGGGTGGCCGCCGTGACGGTGATCTCCAGGGAGGAGACGCTGCTGTCCGTCATGTTCTCCTTCACCGCAACGGCCTTCACCGTGGCGGTGGCCGTCAGCGCGAAAGCGCCGGTATAGCGTGCGGCGGACGTGGTGGGGGTGCTGCCGTCCGTGGTGTAATAGATGACCGCTCCCTCTGTGGCGCAGGTGATGGTCACGGACCGGCTGCCGACCCCGGAGGTCTCCGCCGGTACGATCACCGGAGCGGACACCTGCTTATGGGCCGCCACCACCACCTCCAGGGCCTCGGAGGCCAGGACCGTGCCGTCGGCCTTGACCCGGACCAGGTAGGTCCCCGGGGTGAGGCCGGTGATGTCGTTGTCCGTCCCCGCCGTCCAGGCATCCCCGTCGGCGGCTTTGTACTCCATGGCCGCGGTCACGCCCAGGAGCTTGCCGTTGTTGTCCGCCTCCACGGTGCAGTCCCCGGCGGTCACCCCGGTGGGGGTCTCCGCCCGGGTGACGGTGATCGTCTGCGGGCTGCTCTTCTGTCTGGTATTCTCATTCGTGGGGAGCTTCACCACCTGGATGGTGCAGGGGTCAAGGCCGGTGAGGCCGATGTCATCGGTCCCGGTGATCCCGGTCCAGGTCGTGCCGCCGTCCAGGCTGTACTGCATGCCGCTCTCCACGGCGGAAAGGGTACCGGTGTCTGTCCCCGTTGCGGTAAAGGCCGCCGTGGGGGTGGTCTCCTTCGTCTTTTCCGTGGGGGCGGTCAGGGTGATCTCCGCGTTGGCCGTGGGCTTGCCCCACACCTTGATCTCGGAATAGCTCACCCATTGCACCTTGACGCCCTTCACCTCGGCAACGGTATAGTCCGTGGGGAAGTAGTATCCCTCATCCGCAGTGTAGATCACCGGGGTCATGGCATCGGTGAGTCCGGTCTGGGTCTCCGCGCCGGAGGCCTCGGTCTTCGTCATGTGTTCGCCGGGGACGACGGTGACGTCGTACTTCTTCTCCACCGCCGTGACGGTGAAGTACCCGACGCCTACATAGGCCGCCTCATAGGTATCCCGCTGGACGATGATCATGTAGTCCCCGGGGGCCGTGGGTTTCTTGGTCGCCGCCGTGCCCCACTCCGTCTCGCTGAGCTTCCGGGCATAGCTTACGTTGATCTGGCCCACCCAGGGCAGCTCCTGGCCCTGGTCGTCCGTGGGCCAGGAGCCCAGCTGCGGGTCGGGGATCTGCTCCTCCTCCGTCTCCTCCGTGTAGTCCTCCATGGTCACGAAGCCTGCGGGCAGAGTGACTGTGGTCCTCTCCCACTTGGCGTAGAGCGTGGTATTCTCGGCGTAGGTCTTTCCGGCCTCCACCTCATGCTCCCTGACTTCGGTGAGGGGTTCGTTGGTATCGGGATCTACGGCCTGCTGCTGGGTAACGGGATCCATGACCGGCACGGTCTCCCGCCAGTACCAGCCCACGAAGTCGTAGCCGGTGGCGGTGACTGCGTCACCTGCGGGGTAGTCGGCGATGGCTTCGCCCTTGACCACCTGCAGCGCATCCACGTCGCAGCTGCCGATGCCGGGATCGAAGGTGACGGTGACGACCTCGCGCCAGCAGGCGTAAAGCTCCGTATCCGCGGCAAGGGCCGTCTCCTCCGTGACCTGGACACCGCCGCCGTCCGACTGGGTGAACCAGCCCATGAACACCACGCCGTCCGTACTCGCCGTCCGGGTGGGGGTGGGCAGCGCGCCCACGGGCATATCCTTCTTGACGGTGAACTCGCTCGCCGGGCAGGTCGCCCCCGTTCCGGGGACAAAGGTGACGGTCACGCTGGGGACCCACTTAGCATAGATGACGGTGTTTTCGGTGAACACGGTGCCTGCGGCAACGGGGGTCTCCTCGGAGGAGATGTTCGTAACGTTCCCGTTTCCGTCCTCCTCCGTTACGGTCTTCATGTAGATCCAGCCGTCGAACAGCTGACCGTCGCAGACCGCCGCAGGCAGCTCGCCGATGCTCATGCCGGACTCCAGCCGGATGCTCTTGGTGGTGCAGACGGCCCCATCCTCCGCCGGGTCCAGGGTCACGGTGACGGGCTTCTCGGGGAAGGAGACGGTGAGCGCCTTGGAGCGGTTGCCCGCCTGATCCACCGCCTCCACCAGGATGAGGGGCTCGCCGGTGAAGGCCAGAGGTATGGCGAAGCTGCCGTCCTCCCCGGTGGTGGTGCCGGCCACCATTGCCTTGGCCGCGCCCGTGGCCTGCCAGATCAAGATATCCGCCCCCGCCTCCGCTTGACCGGTGATGGTGGTCCGGAAGCCGGTCTCCGTTTCCCAAACCGGGAAGGTCCCCAGTTCGTTGAGCATCAGCGGAGGAGCGACGTTGTCATAGTTCACGGTCACGTAGTCCAGGGCGTAGTCCCCGGCGGCGGTTTTCGCCACCACCTGGAGCTTCAGCTGCGCGCTCTCCCGGGTCAGCGCGGGCACGGTGACCGTCAGGCTGTTCGTGGTCCCGTCGGCCAGGCTCGCCCCGGTGGCCGTGTTGGTCACGGTGATGCTGCTGAGGGACTGGCTGCTCCCCACGGTGAAGGAACCGCCGGCCGCGCCCACCGTCAGGTTGTGGATGCTGCCCTCCCCCACTTCCACGTTCTGCGAATAGGTGAGGGCCGGGGGGGCCGCGGCCGCCAGGACCGCGGCGGCGCTCATGCCCTCATAGCTGGTGACGTACTTTTCATCGGCGGAAGACGCGGGAAGCTGCGCCTTCACGCCCACCACGTAGGACTTGCCCGTGCCGCCCTCCTGATAGAGGCAGGAGAGGTCCATGATGAAGCTGGGGGAGGCGTCCTCCGTCTGGAAGCGGATGCCGGTGTCCTTCAGGCCCTCCGCCGCAGACTCATAAACCGCGAGCTGGTAGGCGTCGGCCCCCGTCACGGCGTTCCAGGAGGCGGTCATGGACCCGTTGCCGGAATAGGCCAGGGAGACGTTCTCCGGGGCCTCGGGGATGGAATCGTTGGTATAGTGTACCGTATTCTTCATGCTGACCTGGTCCACCAGGGCCCAGGTGGCCACGGTCTCGGACTCATTGGAGGCCGACACATATTCCAGCAGCAGGATGCTGGGGTAGTAATCCCCCGTGGGGGCGATGCTGCCGGTGAGGGTGAGGCCCAGGGAGCCGGAATAGAGTTCCTCGCCGGTGAGCACGTCGGTCTCCGCCAGGAGATAGTCCCCGGAGCCCTCCTGCTTACCCAGGACCAGCTGCACCCGGTAGCCCCGCTCCGTGTCGGCGTTCTTCACGCCGTAGGACGCGGTGTCGGTACCCAGGGCAGTAGTTTCATTCACCAGGGAGGCGAATTCGGTGTTTTCCACGATCTCCACCCAGTCCACCACCGCGTTCACGTCCTCGCCGATGGTGAAAACATAGGTGCCCGCCTCCGTGGGCGCGAAGCGAACCACATTGTCGCCGAAGTCCACGTTGGCATTCTCATTGGACTGCTCGCCGTACCACTCCTGCCGCCCGTGGGTGGAGGAATCGGCGCCGTAATCCGCCGGGATCAGGGTGAAGGCTGCGCCGTCGCGGGTGACCGTCAGGCTGGAGGCATCCAGGGCCGGGAGGGCCTGGGCCTCATCGGCCTTCTTCAGGTTGATCACGATGAATTCATCCCGCTGGACGGCGGTGGAATCGAATTTGACGGTGATGCTCTTGGCGGTGGAGGCTTCCAGGTCGATATCCATGAGCTCCGCGCCGTCCACGCCCACCAGGCCGTCGCCGCTGGCGTTCATCACCGCCACGGTGCGCATGCCCGCCTCCACGATGGCGGGGACCGTCTCGCCGGTGTCCGGATCGGTGGCCTCGGTGAGGATCAGGAAGTCATTGCTTTCCACCGGCCCTTCGCTGAGCTTCAGGTTCAGGGGCTTGCCCTCGCCCCAGCCGCCGCCGATGGAGGGGGTCTTGTTCCCCAGCACGTAGACGACCCGGACGTTGCCCTTCAGCTTGCCCGTGCCCAGCACCACCTTCGCGCCTACGGCGGCGTGGAATTTGATGCGGGCATTCTTGGCCAGCTGCTTCAGCGCGCTGGTGGGAGAGGCCCCCACCACTTCGCTGCCGTTGACCTTGGTGGTGGTGTTGGCCTCGGCGTAGAAGCCCAGGCTCAGCTTGCCCAGGGTGACGTTCTTCAGGGGGAAGAAGCCGCCCACCAGGCCCTTGGGGATATTCAGGCTGCCGTTCAGGGAGCCGGAGGCATGGACCTGATAGACGAAGTTCGCATAGCCGTCCTGCACGAAGTATCCCACGAAGCCGCCGAAGCCCACGGTGCCGGTGGCGGAGAGGAAGGCCAGGGAGGGGAAATCGTTCTCGTCCCAGCCGTATTCATCCTCATAACCGGGGAGCTGGACGGAGATCACGATGTACTGCTGCATATCCAGGCTGAAGCCCCAGTATTTTGCCTTGTCGATGATCTTTTCCCCGGCGTTCCACTTGGCGCTGACGCCGTATTTCTTGATGAATTTGGCGTCCGCGATCTTGATGTCCTCCAGGTCCAGATCGAAACCGTCCAGACCCACGGAGAGGTTGACCCAGCCCTCCATCACGTCCAGGATGGAGCCCTTGGCCCCGATCAGCAGCCGCAGAGGCGGCGCGCCGAAGCTGTCCATGGCCACGGTGTCCGCCAGGCCGGAGATGCCCAGGGCGCCGCCCTGGATGTAGCCGATGACCGTGGGGGGCACGATGGGGATGCCCCCGTCCCCCACCGCCAGCTTGGCGTAGAGGGTATCCGGGAGGATGACGCCCCGGGCCTCCTTGAAGGTGGCCTCAAAGGCCCCCTCAAAGATGGGGGTATCCAGTTCCACGTTCAGGGAGTAGATGCGCTTGGGGGCAAAGGTATTGATCTTCAGCTTGCCCTTGCCCTTCACCGGGAAGCCGCCGATGGAGGGGATCTCCGCGTGGGCGTTCACGTTGATGCCGCCCAGGGAGGCGGCGCCCTCCCCGTAGTTCAGCTGCAGCTCGTTCACCTCGATGCCGCCGAAATCCGCGAAGGGGGTGGTGAAGGCCAGGGTGCCGCCGTAGCGCAGGGCGCACTTGTTCTTCAGCGGCGCGACGCTGTCCAGGGAGAACTGGCTGCCGGAGAACTTGGGCACATAGAAGATCTGCTTGTTGTTCACCACCTGGTCGTGCTCGAAGGTGATGCGGAAGGCCAGGTCCTTCGTCCCGGTATTGAAGGTGAACTGATCGGGATAGATGTAGTCGTCCGCCTGGCCCTCGTACACCGTGTAGTCCGGGGAGTTGAGCTTGGCGCTGTGGAGCTCCACGCTGACCTTCCCCGCCTTCTCCGTCACGATCACGTCGAAGTGGTGGTTAAAGGTGGTGTATGCGCCGGGGGTGGCGGTAAGGGCGCCGTTTTCCAGCAGGGAGACCACGGTCTCACGGTCCCAGCTGTTCAGGGACCAGGTAACGGTGGCGCCGTTATCGGTGACCAGCTTCTTGAACCCGGCGGTCCCGGCGTTGAACACGGTCTTGACGGCGCTTTCTTCAATGGCCAGCAGCTTCAGGTTTTCCTTGATGTTTTCCACGCTGTAGCCGGGGATGACGGAATAGCCGGCGGAGGTGGCCACGATGCCCAGGTGGGAGGCCACCACGGGCTTCACCGGCTCGCCCTGGTCGTTCAGGGCGGTATTGCCGTTTTCGTCCACGCTGTCCTCCAGGTTCTTGTCGAACCGGGACAGGATGGTGTGGATCTGGTCGGGACTGGGAGGATTGTCCGGCGCAGGCGGCTTGCCGGGCCAGTAGCCCTTGCCGCTGATGAAGGCGCCCTCCTCGAAGACCAGCTGCCCATCCTCCGCCAGGAGGGTGAGTCCCTCCGGCACGGTCAGCTTGCTTCCGGCCAGGAAGGTCAGGGTCGCCCCTGCGGGCATTTCATAGGTGCCGGTGGTGGGCCAGGTGAGCTCGCCCCGCAGCCGGTAGGCGGTGTTTTCCTTGATTTGGATATCATAGCTCCAATATCCGGAATTTCCGGTCTGCACCCATTCCTTGTAGAACAGCAGGGGATTATAGACCCGGGAGCGGGTGAACTTCCAGTCGCCCATATAGATCTGCTCGTCCGGATGGGCCTGCAGGTAATCATACCACCGGGGGTCCAGGGTCTGGTCCTTGTTCGTCTCATCGGGAATGAACCAGTGGTCTTCCAGGGAGCCGGGCTCCTTGTAGTCCTCCAGACCCAGGGGATTCTGGGTGAGGATGAGCAGCGGAGTCACGCCCTTGGCCCCGCTCACCAGAAGGGTGTTATCCTTGAACTCGGTGACCTCCTCGCAGGTGGAGCCGATCACGTAGCCGTAGGTCCTGCCGTTGTCGTAGAGGGGACGGTCCCCGTCCAGGGTGTGCCGGACGTAGCTCCAGGTGCTGCCGCCGTCCGCGGTCTCATAGGCGTAGTAGTAATACTGCTGCGACAGATCCAGATTATTATCTGCGTCCGCCTGCGTCTGCTGTATGAGATCGCCGTTGCGGTCATACCAATATGCCGGATAGCAGTCGTGATACCCGTCGTTGTAATAGATATAGTAGCTGTCGCTCTGGGCGAGATCCTGGTACTGCAGGAGGCCGCTGTAGCTGCCGCTGGTGGATTTGACGTATTTCGGATTCTCCGCGGAGGCGTTCACCACGCAGCCGCCGGTGATGATGATCTCCCCGCTGCCGCCGCCGGAAACGTATTCGTACTGATCCACGTAGACCGCGGAGGCGGTATCGGGATCGGGAGCGACATGGAGGGTCCAGTCCACCTCGTCGCCGTCATGAACGGTTTTGAGGACCGTACCGGCGCTGTTCTTCAGCTCCCGAGCGCTTTCGGTATCGTTGCCGAAGTAGCGGCCGTCCTTCACCAGATAGTAGCGGTAGACGCCGTTCGCGTCGGAATAGATATAGATGTCCTCTCGGATATAGGTTTCGCCGCCGTCATAATACGTACACCGGAACCGTTTGTAGCCCAGCAGGGTCTTGACGTTCTTATACTCCGCCGCGCCGCCGCCGATGGCCGCGCCGCCAAGCTGGCCGTTGCCGTGGTGGGTGGCGGCGTTCACGGTGCCGCCGGTGATCTCGATAAAGCCGCCGTTGCCGCCATAGGCGCCGCCGATGGCCGCGCCGCCGCCCGTTGCCGACAGGTTCAGGACGCCGCCCCGGATGCAGATGGGACCGCCGTTCCGGGAGAAGCCGGGAGTGCTGCTGGCGGTATCCAGGATCTTCTCCCCATTGCCGTCCAGCTTATAGTGCCAGCCCACTTCGTTGCCGTTTCCGTCATATTCGTATTCCGTCTCATAATAGAGAGTCGGCTGCTGCCAGGAGCCGCCGATGGCCGCGGAGTACTGGTCGATCTCGGCATTGATGGTGCCGCCCTCGATGAAGATCCAGCCGTGGGCGTACTCCTCCAGGGCCGGTGTGCCGCCGATGGCCGCGCACAGGTCCCAGCCGGTCTGATTATTCCGCACGGTCAGGTCGCCGGTGCCGTCCACGGTCAGGACCGCCGTATGGTCCACCATGATGTCCGGGCCGTCGTTATTGGCGGTGATGCCGGAGGAATTCCGGAGCTGCAGGGTGAGATTCGACCCCGAATAGGAGAGGCTCACCTTCGTGCCGTACTTGGGCACGGGGATCCTGCGGTCTCCGAAGCTCTCCGTGGGGTTATACAGGCGGTAATAGGTATCGTCGTTGGTGGCGGAGGCGGTGATGTGGCCCTTCACCTCCGCCCCGTCCAGGGTGAGGGTGTTCATGCCCATGGCGGTGACGTCGTAATACGCGTTGCCGGTGAGATAGGCCTGGGACCGGCCGTGGAGCTTGATGCTGTCAATGGCCGGGTAGTTCGCCGTCGTGGTCACGTTCTCCAGGCGGAGGAGGGCGAAGTCGTAGAGCTGGAAGCTGGCCTTCTCCTCCGGCAGGATGCAGTTTTTCAGCCAGACGTTACCGTAGCCGTTGAGCTTGTTCTCCTGGATGCATCCGGTCAAGCCCGACGTCACGAAATACTGATGGAGCCGATCCAATTCGCTCTGCTTCGCCGCGCCCATGCTCTTGATCTTGAGGTTCTGAGCCAGGATCGTGGGCCTGTCCGGGTCCACGGGGTTTTTGGTGGTGTAGGACCAGCGCAGCTCATGGGCCGCGCCCGCGTGGATCTCGTCCTCATACACCTCACGGACGAAGGGCTCCTTAAGATCGGGATAAAACACGGCGCGACTGCTCAGGGGCTGGTTGACGATCACGTTCGCCGCTTCCAGCCCGACGTGGGAGGCGTTGGTCTCCGCCCCCAGGTAGATGTGGCTGTCGAAGCCGTCCACCATCAGGCCCACGCCGGACGCCGTCGACTCCGCGTTGCCCCAGTCGCTTTGTATTTCGCCGTTCTTCTCGATATAGCCCAGGTTGCAGTTCACCGTATAGACGTTGATGTCGTTGCCCCGGACGTCGATGCCCCGGAGGCCCGTCCTGCCGTCGGTGCCGAAGCCCACCAGGTAGACGTCGAAGCCCCAGTCGTGGTATTCGCCGTTCAGGGTATCCACCACGACGGTGCAGTAGCGGGAAAGTCCGTACTCGTCGGAGATCTCCCGGGCCCAGACCACCATCACCGACCGGCCGGTATCCTTGTCCTTCAGCTGGCCGGGTCCGGTGATGCGGACCGTCAACATTCCGGAGGTAGTCACCTCCACCACGGGATCGTTCCCCGCCGTGTAATCGGTGTAGAGCAATGCGATGTCGTCGTTGTCCTGCGGCGGTCTATTGCTTTCCAGATACTTCGTATAGGTATAGCTGTCGTACATCGAGGCTTTCGGATTCCGGAGGTAATACCAGGTATGATCCTCCTTCACCCTCCAGGTGTAGCCCTGGGAATTCTGCAGGGGGTCCGGCACCTTGTAGGTGGTGCCCAGGGCGGGGATCGTCTCCGTCTTGGTAGCGCCGCAGCGGGAGCAGGTATAGGTGATGCTCCCGGCGGTGGTGGCGTTGGCGGGGACGGTATTCGTCCTGACGTAGTCGTGGCCCAGGGCGGAAACCGTCTCGGGCGCGCACCATTCGCCGCAGTAGATGCAGCGGTAGCGGATCTGGCCAGCCCTGGTGCAGGTGGCCGCCGTGACGGTCTCAAAGCTGCCGCCGGGGACGCACTCCCCGGTGGCGGGGACGGAAACGTGGACCTCCTTGCCGCACAGACGGCAGATGTAAGCATCGTAGCCGTCCTGGGTGCAGGGCTGCTTGCTGTCCGCCCAGGAGTACACGTAGAGGTGCTTGTAATTCTGATCCTCTCCCGCATTCGGACATTCCTCGTCCCGGTACGCGCTCAGGCGATCGTACCCGCACTTCGAGCAGACGCCGCTGCCGTAAAACACGTGCTGCCCGTTAACGGGGATATCCTGTGTCTCGCTGGCGCCGCACAGGGTGCAGGTGCGCTTTTCCACCCCCGTCTCGGTACAGTTGGCGGGCGTTTCCACGACCCACTCCCCCCACTGATGGGTGCAGGCGGCGGGGTCGCCGTCGGCCAGGGCCCCCGTGGGAGCCAGGGACAGGACCAGGATCAGGACCAGCAGCAGGGCCAGGCCCCGCTTCGTTCCCATGTGCAAGTGTTTTTTCATTGCTGTTTCCTCCGACATATCTTTCCCTATGGATGATAGTTAATATATTATGATATTGTTATCGCGCAAAAAGAAGTCCGCGGACGGCGGGTCAGACGACGTAGGTGTTCAGGATCATCCGTTTCAGGATCAGCAGCTCCCGGGTCAGGTCCTCCGGCCCGGCGGGACCCACCACCACCCCCTGGGCAAAGCGTCCGCTGGCCGCCAGCATGATGTGCATGGTGGTGTTGAACACGGTCTGCTCCGGTTCTTCGGTGCGGATGCTGCCGTCCCTTCGCCCCTTTTCGAAGAGGACGTGAAACTTCCGGGCAAAGGGCTCGATGGCGCGGTAATAGTCCTTCAGCTGTTCCATGTCGGCGCGCTCATGCCGGATATAGCCGTTGAAATCCTGGTTGAAGCACAGGAGGTCCTTATGCTCACGAAACAGGAGGATATAGGCATTCAGGTAGAAATCCAGCTCCTCCGCCGCGTTCATCAGTTCCCCGCCGCGCCGGGCGTATTCCTCCTCGATCTCCTGGAAGAATTCCTCCCATTTCCTCGTGCCGATGGCAATGACCAGGGCCAGCTTGGTGTTGTAGTACCGGTACAGGGTGGCGATGCCCACGCCGCAGGCCGCGGCGATCTCCTGCATGGATACCGCCTCGATGCCCTTCTCCGCGAAGATGCGGAAGCCCTCCCGCAGCATTTTTTCCCTGCGTTCAGCCATCTCCCGTACGTCTTTTTCCTGATTTCGCATTGCTCCTCCATCCCGGCGTCCGATCCCTCGGACAATGCGTTTATCATGATAGGCATTTTATTCTGATAGCATGTCTATCGTATAATATAGCGCGAATGAATCCAGATTGCAAGAGAAATCTGCATAAAAATGCAGCGCAGATCAAAAAAAATCACCGCCGGTCCGTCCGGATGAGCTCCGAGCTTTCGACCAGGTCCCGAACGGTGCATCCCTCCGGGAGCGGCTGGCCGAGCAGCTCCTCCACGGTTTCTTCCGAGACGCCGTCAAACACCTCAAAGCAGACCCGACACAGGCAGGCTGCTTTGGGGGCGACGCGCCACAGGCTGAGGTAGTGGCACCCCTTGTTGCTCTCCTGCTGGATGAGGTATCGTTCGCCGTGACAGGAAAACTCCGCAGAACCGTCTGCGAGGATCGTCCCGATGATCGTATCCATACTGTCCTCCTTGCTCTGCCGTTTCCGCCCGGCTGTGACGTCTCCCCCGTCGGGCCGTTCTGCGGACATATATATCCCCCGGGCGGAACGAAGTCAACCGTTTTTTCCTTCTTGTATCCGATACGTTTCAATGTTATGATACAAAAAAAGACTGTATGTTGCAGCAGACAGTTGGACGCGCAGTTCATCTGTCGGCAAAAACGACCGTAACGGAGAAAGGAAGCAGAATGAACAGAATCACCAGCAAGTATATCGACATTCCGGGAATGAACAACACCCGCGACCTGGGCGGGATGCGCACGAAGGACGGACGCGTGATCCGGCCCAACATGCTCTATCGGAGCTCGAAGCTCGCCAAGCTGGAGGATAAGGACTGGTTCAGCCGGAATGTCGCCCTGGTGGTGGATATGCGTTCCTCCAGAGAGATCGTGGAGAGCCCGGACCCCCAGATCCCGGGCGTGGATTATCTGCATCTGCCGATCTTCGAGATGCTGGCCGCGGGGGTCTCCCGGGACAAGGAGTCCGACAGGCGGATGGCCGCGCCGGACACGGAGTCGGCGATCAGGAGCATGTCCTCGGTTTATGCCCGTTTTGTGAATGACGACTTCTGCCTCTATCAGTACCGCCGGTTCATCCGGCTGCTGTTTGCGCCCCGGGAGAAGGCGCTCCTGTGGCACTGCTCCGCCGGCAAGGACAGGACCGGCACCGGCGCGCTGTTCATCCTGGAGCTGCTGGGCGTGGACCGGGAGGACATTATCGCCGACTACCTGATGACGAACGAGTACTTAAAGGACGAGATCCGGGAGTTCGTAGACCGAGCGGCAGAGCGGACCGGCGGCATGGACGAGGAAGCCCGAAAGGGGCTGACCGTATTGATGGGCGCCCATGAGAGATATCCCCTTACGGTTTACGAAGAAGCGGAAAAGCGGTACGGGAGCTTCGACGCCTTCATCCGGGAAGGACTGGGCGTCAGCGATGCAGAGCGGGAAGAGCTTCGGCGGCGTTATTTGGAGTGAATCGGCGCAAAGCCCGCAAGCCCGGTCATGCCAACGGTTTCGCCCATTGCGTTTCAAGCATCAGCGGTCGAAGCATAAGTTCCGGGAGTATTCAACGATCAAACGCCGAGAGGTAAATTTGCTGCCGCATGGCGGAATCGTTCGTATCGATGAGTGAGAGTCTAAGAGAAGGCATACTGAGGCAGTTCCCATATTGGGGGACTGCCTCGTTTTTTTTCTGGAGCTGTTTGAAAGTCCATCCGGTCTGCGGGTATTTGCGCGTATTTACCAACGGTTCCGAAGGAGGGTTTAATCACAACACAAAAGGCAACCAGGAGGGGATTGTTCCAGAATGTCACACCCGGCATTTTCCAGTTTCCTTGCTTTTGCCGCCGCAGCGGATTATCATGAAAAAAAAGGGAGATGTGCGGTGTGGCTGCTTTGTTCGCGGAGACCCTGCGGAAGATCGATACGCAATCATACCGGGGCCTGACCGCTGGAACAGGCGTTTCTTCCAGGCCTTCTTGTGCTGTACCTGGAATGTCTGTTCCTCTCGCTGCCGCTGCCCATGCTGACGGTTTTTCTGCTGCATTGCTGGAGTATGATACGCCCCACACCATGTTCCGCGTGCTGCCGCTGAACCTGCAGCCCATCGTGAAAAACGCCGTCAAGCACGGCAGTGCCCCCTACGCCGGGGCGTTCCACATCTCCGTCCGGACGCGGAAGACGGAGCGCGGCAGCGGCTGGAGATCATGCGCGGCGCCCCGGCTGCGGGGCAAGGGTGACGGCAGCGGTCCCCGGACAGCTCCCGCAAACAAACGCGCACCGGCAGTATAGATGACCCACTGCGGCAGAAAGGAGTCCGAAAGGCAAATGGCTCTATGGCAAACGTTGAAAAAGCTGTTTTTATACGCCGGAGCGGAGAAGGAGGAGTATAATGCCTTGTCCGCCAGCATCCGCAAAGAGAACCGGGTATTGCTCAGTTTGTTTTCCCAGCTGGCGGGGATCATGTTTTTCCTGCTGTTCATTGCCAGCATGCTTTCCCAGGGGTTCACCACCGTGAACAACTCGACCTATCTGATCTGCGGGATCGTTATGCTGGCGATCACGCTGTGCGTGCGCTTCATCGTGCCGAAGCATCCCGCGTTTGTGACGGTCCTCGTCTATGTCTTTGAGATCGTGCTGTATGTGTTCAGTATCCGCATCTCCATGCTTCACGCGGACAAGCCCGCCGTATCGGCGGTCGCCTTCCTGCTGGTAAGCCCCTTGCTGTTTTATGACCGTCCCGTCAGCGTGTCCGCTCTGATCGCGGTGGATGTTGCGGCGTTTTGTGTGATCGTGCTCTGCGTCAAGCAGCCTGAGGTCGCGGAAACCGACGTCTGGAACATGGTGACCTTCGGCATCGTAGCCGCTGCCACAACGGTATTCATTATGAATATCAAGATCCGTGCGCTGCTTCAGTCAAGGCAGATCGAATACATGAGTCAGACCGACTTCCTGACCGGCCTGAAAAACCGGAATTATTATGAGAACATCCTCCCGAAGTATCCGGAGCTGTGCAGGACAAATCTGATCTGCGTTTACGGCGATGTGAACGGCTTGCATGAAGTCAATAACCGGCAGGGCCATCCGGCGGGCGACCGGATGCTCCGCGAGGTTGCCGCAGCGATGCAGGCGTATTTCGGATCGGAGCATACCTGCCGTATCGGCGGTGATGAGTTCGCGGCGTTCCGGATGGACATTTCCCCGGAGGAGGTGTCCGCCGCAGTTGAACGGATGCGGCAGGAGCTGGCCGACAAAGGGTATCACGTAGCTTTCGGCACGGCTGTTCGTGAGAAAGGGCAGGAGTTTGATATGCAGGAGCTTGTTAAAGAGGCGGAAAGCGCCATGTTCTCCGCCAAGCGCGCATTCTACCGTCAGCCGGAGCACAACCGGAGAAGCAGATGACCACCTTTTCCGGTTTTGGTTTCGCGTTTTTCGTGTTTTTGGGGTTGCGTCTGATTTGAAAAACTGCGGCTTGCGTTCACGATCCCGCATGAAATAAGGAAAAAATAAGAATCACCCCTTGTTGTCCAAACCCGAAGGGTTCAGATGGCAAGGGGTGATTCATCTGGAGCAATCGTGCAAAACACCTATTTTCGGGAAAGCACGCAGCCATGCGCTGCAACGTTTTTTTGAGGCATTTCTGATCTGACCGATCAATCATCCGTTATTCGGTTCGTGTTTTGGCGGCTGGGGTAGCATACCGATATCCAGACTGTCCAGAGTGTCCATTTGCTGTATAGCCAGCTCTCTCAATTTTGCCATCCGTTCCGGCTGTTTCAGTCCCTGACTGATCAGTATCGCGTTATAGCTCTCAAGGTTTGCCAAGACCAGCAGTTCTTTGATGGAGGCTTCGTCCCGCATATTGCCTTTTCGATCAGGATGCTCTGCTCTCCATTCTTTCGCTGTTTTGCCGAATAACACAACATTGAGCATATCTGCTTCATCGGCATATACGAAATTCATCTGCGCTTTTGTTAGTTCAGGTAAAATCAAGTTCTTCTTGATCGCATCAGTATGAATGCGATAGTTGAGTTTAGCTACTTCCCGATTCAGATTCCAGGTAAGTGACAACCGACTGTTTTCATCATGCTTCAACCGCTGATAATCTTTGATGATGTACAGCTTGAATTCCGGTGAAATCCAAGAGGCAAACTCAAAGGCGATATCCGCATGTGCATAGATTCCTCCGCCATAACGTCCAGATTTGGACAACAAGCCGATCGCGCCTAGTTTATTTGTCCAGTCCTTGATGGAAAATACAAAGGCGTTTGATCCTGCGTCTGCCCTAAACGCATCGAATTCGCTACGTTTAAAACCGGGGTTGTGCAGGCTTTCCCACAAACCCAAGAATTCTACTACATCCCGTCCGCGCAGCCATGTATGGATCGTGATTCGTGGATCGCTGCTCCTATACCGGGCAATATCCGTCAGCGAGATGAATTCGTTTTCAAAATCCGTGGTGTAAACACCGATATTTATACCCCCGGCTTGTATCGTGTCTCTCTTTATCGTACTGGCCATAATTCTTCCTCCTGCATTACTCAAAATATCATTCTTCATGCTGATACATACGATACCACTTCACCAGTTCCATCATGAACTCAGGAAACAGCCATGCTCGAAACGCCATCGCGATCTCAGGATGGGCTGTCGTACCGCCGTCTTTACCGCGAAGCGTTCGTATACCTATCGCCGCAGTCGTTTTGATCCACATTGTGGGGGTCAGGGTAATACTTGTCGCATGCACCCGGCTTAACAGTTCTTCACATGCGTCTGCCCGAAAATGCGGATTGTTTTTCTTCTCCCATTCTTTCAGATAATCCGTTGTGCTGCGGTTTCGCATCCAACTCTGGATCAGATAACTGGGAGATGCCGTTCCCTTCAGCCGCGCGATTTCTGTTAAGGAATCATATTCATACCAGCTGACGGTGTTGTCGCGCATGATCTCGCCAAGGTGGGATACTCGCGCTCCGGGTATTTCGTCCAGATTGAGTTCTTCATACAGCATATCCGAAAAGCGATCTGCCTCTTCCTGTGACAGAAATCCCTTCCCGACCAGGCGATGCAGCACTTTTTCATGGGATATGGCATACGTCCAAATTGCTTCTGTCCGTCTTTCCTGTTCAGTCATCTGCGGTATCCCTTCTAACTTGCGTATAGGGATATTGTATCAGGACCATTGCGTTTTTGAAATACCTACCAGCCAAAAACCTGCTCCATCGTCTGTTCGTGAATCAATACCTCCAGAGAACCATCCCGTCCAACTACCGCACGTTCCACTCTCTCTTTAATCTTTTCCTCTTGATATACCGCAAATCCTAACTCTTTACAAAGACTTTCCTTTACCCGTTGCTCAGATATTGTCGGAGAATCCTGACAGTACCGATGTCCATGTTCCACTCGATTTGCACACCGCCACACCACCTCACCGGAGGGCAGCGTAATCCGTCGATAGTGATAACCGCATTGCCCGCATACCAAAAGGCCACTCAGTACACTCTTGGAGTTATAACGAGTGGCCTTCCGCTTTCCCGTATCTTCATCGTTCAGACTTCTTTTGCTCTTTTCCATTTGAACCGCAAAAAATTCTTCAAACGAAACCATAGGGCCAATGTACTTTGCGTTTGATAGCAGGCTGCTGATCACTGGCTGCGTCCATCGTTCCTTTCCCATTGGAGAAGGGACGCTTTGATCAAAAAGGAAATCGGCAATCCCGCCGAGGCTCATGCCGGTCAAGTATTGCCGATAAATCATCCGAACTGTATTCGCCTTTTGCTCATCTATGGCAACATTGCTAATACCATCGTGGGTGAACCCATAAGGCAGCTTCATCGTGAAACTCCTTTCTCAACAAAGTCACTTATAAGGATGTTATTCTGGTATTATTTGTATTGAATATGCTTATATGGAACTTATGGCCTCCTTACCTCAGTTCAAAGTCGATTTTGAAATCCATATTTGGCGGAATTGTACAGAAATTGCAGCAATGAATGGTGGAGAATAACGAAAGCAACCTGTCTTCCTTTTTGGAAAAACAGGTTGCTTTTGTCTGGCGGAGAAGGAGGGATTCGAAGTCGAAAATTGTGGGATTATGTCAACCCACGGGTCCAAATTTGTGATAAAAATGATAAAAAATCAGGTAGTTCTCGTATATGTCAATCCAAAATACACAGCAGCGGACGCTCGCCAA